>Ga0222716_10000020_pt1 | contig 133227 bp, 104 predicted proteins | sample C33_13DmetaG_FD_165044 | JGI IMG/M metagenome (GOLD analysis project Ga0222716, IMG submission 165044) | Estuarine water microbial communities from San Francisco Bay, California, United States - C33_13D | ecosystem: Environmental > Aquatic > Marine > Unclassified | place: USA: California... | reverse complement strand
CCATCAATGAGTTTTTCCAAGAACAAGCTGGAATGGACGCCAACCTAAAATGTGGTTTGTGTTACGACGAAACATTAGGGGCCAAGGTATCGGTAACCATTATAGCAACCGGCTTCCACAAGGCGGAAAATCGTTACATGGGGGTCGAAAATATTGTTGAAGAAGAAGAGCACATATTAGAGGCAGCTACTTACACTCCCGACGAATCAGACACGACACAAGAAACGCCAAAAAAACAAAAACAAACATCCATTTTCGACATTATAAACGGGCCGGAAGAGGATGAAGAAGAAATACGGGTTGCCAATACGAAGGTTGAAGAAATGAAGGAGCGCATTGTTAAGCTTAAGGAATTAAGCAAAACAGCAAACTCCCAAGAAGGGATGGAAGAGTTAGAAAATGTACCTGCATACAAACGCAGAGGGATTAAACTCAACCAAACGTTACATTCTTCAGAAACGGATATATCTCGCACATCACTGGTTGATGAGCCTGATAGCAAACCAGAAATTAAAACGAATAACAGCTTTCTACATGACAATGTAGATTGATAAGAGTTTGACTACACATGCGACTTGAACAGGGGGACGCTAGCATTTGAGAAAATGTTTTTGTACCCCCTTTCTTTATTTAATGATTGAAGGACGAATGATTGAAGTAAGAATGAGGAAATGTGCTGTATAAAACTAAAAATATTGACATTGAGGCGGTGGAGTAACAACGAAACCGTTTGAATACTTTGACTACACATGCGACTTGAATAGGAGGACAAAATCATTTGAGAAAATGTTTTTGGACCTCCTTTCTTTATTTAAGGATTGAAGGAAGAATGAGGAAATGTGCTGTATAAAACTAAAAATATTGACATTGAGGCGGCGGAGTAACAACGAAACCGTTTGAATACTTTGACTACACATGCGACTTGAATAGGAGGACAAGATCATTTGAGAAAATGTTTTTGGACCTCCTTTCTTTATTTAATGATTGAAGGAAGAAGGATTGAAGGAAGAATGAGGGAATGTGCTGTATAAAACAAAAATATTGACATTGAGGCGGTGGAGACATATCAAAACCGTTTGAACACTTTGACTACACATGCGACTTGAACAGGAGGACAAGATCATTTGAGAAAATGTTTTTGGACCTCCTTTCTTTTTTTAATGAGTGAAGTAAGAATGATTGAAGGAAGAATGAGTGTATGTAGTATGAATGTATGTAGAAGAGAACCATAGAATTTATGACAACCCCTTCAATCCATCAGACATTCAATCCTTCAGGCATTCAGACATTCAGACATTATCCTTCGTATTCACCATATTCATTGCCATACCAATTCCTCGAAAAACCATTTCTTCTATGCCTTTTTGCATTTTGGCGTACAACGGAGGTAAACCCGTTTGTTCTGATTCCGTCCACTCGCCTAGCACATAGTCTATCTGTTGACCAGTTGAGAATTCGGCACCGATACCAACGCGTAATCTTGGATACTTCGAGCCGTTTAACACGTCTTGAATACTCTTTAATCCGTTATGTCCTCCATCACTTCCTTTACCACGCATACGAAGTGTGCCGAATGGCAAATTCAAATCGTCGGTAACAATTAAAATTTGATGTGGCTGCACAGATAGCTTCTTCATCCAAAACTGAAGGGCATTGCCACTCAGGTTCATAAAGGTATCCGGTTTTAAAAAGTGCAAATTCCTTCCACGATAGCGGTGTTTGGCATAGGCTCCAAATCGTTCATTCTCAAATTCGATTTTGTACTGCTCGGCTAAATAATCCAAAAAGCCAAAGCCGACATTGTGCCTTGTGTTGGCATATTTGTCACCAATGTTACCCAAACCAACTATTAAATATTTCATGCGTTCTCTGCGGCTTTAAAAGACGGATAAATAGAAGCCAGTAACCCAAGCAAGCTTATTACAAACACAACACCTACTAAATCCAAAGGATTTAGTCGAACTGGGAAGTACTCAACAAAGCTGCCTTCTAAGGGCACGATGCCATAAACATCCTGAACCCAAACAAACCCTAATCCTATTATCAACCCAACAATTATACCAACCCAGGTAATTAACATGCCTTCGCTAAGAAATATGTTTCGAATTGTATTGGCTGGAGCGCCCATACTTCGTAAAATTTGGATGTCCTTCTTTTTCTCTAACACCAACATTGTAAGTGCACCAATGGTGTTAAAGGCTGCAATCAACACAACCAATGTTAAAATGGCGAAAGTGGCCCACTTCTCAGTTTTGAAAACTTTATACGCCGCTTCATTTTGCTCGCTCCTGTTTCTTACCAGAAAGTCGTCGCCAAGAATTGACTTTAAGGATTCATAGGTTTCTGCAATCTCATCCTCGTCGACTTTAACCTCTAAACCACTCACTTTGCCTGGCACGTCGAACAACGTTTGCACTAAGGGTAACGAGGCAATTATTAAGTCCTTGTCTCCATCATCGTTTAACGCAATCACACCAGATGGGATTACATATTGTAAATTGAGTGAAGCATCTGGATTAAGCTGATTGTAGGTTACGCCTTTTTTAGGCACAAAAAGCGTGGCTTTGGTTTGGATACTTTCTAGATTGATATTCAAACTTGCGGATATCGCACTACCGAAAACGGCAAATTCGTTTCCATTTTTCTGCAATCCGTAGTCGCCATATACGATGAATGTATCGACGTTAGTCACCGATTTAAACGCCGGATCCACCCCTTTGATTTTGGCAATTTCTTGCGCGTCTCCGTAACGAACCACCACATTGTCTTCTAGTGTGTTCGAGATTTTTGTTATGCCTGAAACATACTGTATAAGGTCTCGTATCGAATCTGCTTTAAATGTTTTGGCGAACCTTGCTTCAATTTTTATATCCGGATCAAACGAGTCGTCCATGCCTTTGACCAAACCTTCTAAACCATTCAAAAAAGAAAGTATGATAATCATCACGGCTGTCCCCACCGTAAAAATAAGGACCGAAATAGCCGAAATGATATTAATGGCATTGGTATTCTTTTTTGAAAATAAATACCGCTTCGCTATGAACCTAACCAGATTCATCCGACCTAATCGTCTTTTTTAATCTTATTTAGTAATTCTTCGATTCGTGCAGCACGATCAATTCTATCGTCAAGGTAAAACTGAACATCAGGAATTTTACGCATGTGGTTTTTGAGTTTTTGAGCTAGATAATGTCTGATAGTGGCTTTGCTATCCCGAAGAACCTCAATGTCTTTGTCTTTATCCTTTGAATTTAGGAAGCTTAAAAAAACCTTGGCCAACCCAAAATCAGGCGTCACTTCAACTTCCAATACAGTAACCATTACCCCTGGCAATAATTGTTTGGCAGCCGAATCAACGATTTCGCCCAAATCTTTTTGCAACTGCTTTCCTAATTTGTCTTTTCTACCCAATGTTTTTGAATCTTTTGCAAAGCTACGGTTTTATTGTTTTTCTTTTTTATTATGGATTATTGTGGATTAGGGGTTACCACCCCTAGAACCCGGTTTACGTTTTTTACCTTATTCTTTTTCGATTAGGCTTATCAGCCTATAACCGATTTTCATTTTTGAGACCAAAAACGAAACAAAAAGTCTTCCCAAAAATATGCTCCCCTACGCCGGCCAGCGCGTCCCCCGCATTTTTGGTGGGCCATGGCTCATTAATCCGTGCATGATTTAAGATGACCTTTGAAGTTTTCTGTAGAAAACGAGGAAGGCATTTGTGTGGTGGCCTTGCGCTAAGCAGGCAGGAAAGCGTAGCGGCTTTGGCTGCGGGGAAGAAAAGTCTTTCGTAGAGTTCAAAGAAAACTTCAGAAGTCTTGATTTTTTTGTTTCGTTTTTTCATCAAGGAAAAAATGAAAACCGGGTATAGGGCGGAAGCCCTAAGCAAAGAATATGCAGGTGACAATCCCTCCGTCAGGTGGCAAACAATCAAAACACATTTCATCCTAAAAACAAAACCTTCCATCGTAAAACCACAAAATAATTCAAACAAAAGGTGATATATATTGTGATATCAATTTAATATCACCTTTGGAAAAAACATTTAAGCCCCTCTCTGGTTACGTCATGCTCTTCGTTATACTATCAGGCCCAATCGCTATTGCATTTGGCATTATGATAGAAAACCCAATCCCTATAATTATTGGCGCCCTCGCCTTTTTGCTAATGGTTGGCGGGTTTAACATTGTGAGCCCAAATGGCTCGGCGGTATTAACACTGTTTGGTGCCTATAAAGGAACCATTCGCGATAATGGATTCTTTTGGGTAAACCCATTTTTCAAGCGTCAAAAAATTTCATTGCGTGCACGCAACCTAGACACGCCTCCTATTAAAGTGAACGACAATATTGGTAACCCTATAAAAATTGGTGCTGTAGTGGTATGGAAGGTAAAAGAAACACACAAGGCGGCGTTCGATGTGGATGATTATCAAAACTTCGTCAACATTCAAAGTGAAGCGGCAATCAGAAAATTGGCCGGGGCTTATCCGTATGACGATTTAGAAGATGAACACAACGGGGTAACCAATCATCTTACCCTAAGAAGTGGTGGTGTAGAAATAGATGAGCGACTGGAAGAGGCATTAACGCGCCGTCTAGAAATAGCCGGTATTGAAGTTATTGAAGCCCGTATTAGCTACTTGGCCTACTCTGAAGAAATAGTAAGTGCTATGCTTCAGCGCCAACAGGCCACAGCCATTATTGCTGCACGTAAAAAAATTGTGGAAGGTGCTGTACTTATGGTAGATGATGCACTCGTTCAATTGAGTGAAAGAGAAATCGTTGAGTTAGATCAAGATAAAAAAGCGGCCATGGTAAGTAACTTACTTGTGGTTTTATGTTCGGACAAAGCGGCAAATCCAATTATTAATGCAGGAACTCTTCATAACTAAGCCATGGACAAATACATAATTTTAGAAAAGAAATTATTTGAGAAGACACCAGCGTTCGAAAAGCGTATTAATGATTTTCATCGAAAAGGTTACAAGGCCGTAAACATGGCTCTTAGTCAGGGAGGATATGCAGTTTTAATGGAAAAAGTGAGTTAAGTGGGAAATAAAAAAGCATTCGCTTTACGTATGGACGAAAAAATGTTAGCCGCCGTTGAAAAATGGGCGGCTGACGAGTTTAGAAGCACCAACGGCCAAATCGAATTTTTGTTAAGTGAAGCCCTAAAAAAAGCTGGCCGCGCACCAAAGCAAAGCAAGAAATAAGTGCGCATATCGCACATGAATTTTCACCAAAGCTTCACCCAAAGATTCTATTTTTGTGTGCTGGTGTATCACAAACCCCCTCAAATTGCGATTTAAATGCAGCGTTTTGATACCTTTGGGTGTTTAGTCCTTAAAGGTTTCAAGTGAAAATAAATCAACCCAAATATCATATAAATTCATATAAATGGATTTTACTACTTTTTGTGTTTGCTGGTTCGTTTAACGCTAAGGCCGACCACATTATCGGTTCTGACTTTTCCTATAGCTGTTCATCTACCAACGACAGTATATTCGAAATTGTGTACAATTTCTATAGAGATTGCAACGGGTGTTATGTCTTAGGGCAATCGCCTAAATGTGGTACTTCAGAAAATTGTGCTTCTGCTAGCACAGCACCAACCTCGATGCGTGTTACATGCCTTAAAGGTGGACGTTATTCGTCGACATTAACGATGAAACGCACCTCCATTGTAGATATAACTAAAACATGTAAAAAAGTTAAAAGTAGGTGTGCCCAACCTTGTAATGGGACATTTCCATACGGTATAGAAAAACATACGTTTAAAGGAACCTTAGACCTCAGACAGGCTATAAAAAATGGATGCTGTAATATTGAGATTTCGGCCTTGTTATATGTGCGCAGTGCCTTGATTACCACTGGTCAACAGCAACAACCTTTTTACACATCTTGTGAGATTAATTTATGCGATGCTAAATGTAATACCTCACCCACTTTAACAAATGACCCTGTTGCCATTTTATGTTGTAACCAACCATATGTTTTTAACAACGGTGCGGTAGATTTTGCCGATAACGATTCAATATCTTACAGTTTCGCACCAGCATTCCGAGCGCAAAATCAACAAACAAGCTACAATGGCTCTCGCAGTCCGGCTAATCCAATATCTGTTTACTACCCAGGTACATTAAAATTTCCTTATTGTAATCCAAATGCCAACCCGCCTATTGGTATATGCCTAGATCCACTTACAGGAGACGTTATTTTCACACCTACTAAATGTGGTGAGATTGCTGTGGTGGTGATTCAAATGACGGAGTGGCGTAAAGACTCTACTGGCAAGTACAAAAAAATTGGTGTCACACGTCGCGATATGCAGTTCATCGTAATGAGTTGTCCTGACAATAATCCACCTAAGATTACCAATACGAAATACACGTTTCGGGTTTGTGAAGCGGAGCAAGTTTGTTTTAATGTTACGACCGAAGACAAAGTAAAAAAACCACCGCCACCTGCACTACCACCTGACCCTGATACGGTTCAACTAAGGTGGAACAGAGGCATACCAGGTGCTACCTTTACCATAACAAACCCAACCGCAAGACTTAAAACCGGTAGGTTTTGCTGGACTCCACCAGTTGGCACTTCCTCGTCTCTACCCTACACGTTTACAGCCACGGTTAGTGATGATGCATGTCCATTGGCAGCCAGTGCAACGCGTGCGTTTCAAATTTATGTTGACCCAATGGCGGAAGCCAAAAGAGACATCGACACATTCGATTGTGGTAAATATTCCGTTTTGAGTACGCCGTTTCCGAACTTCCTTAACCCACCTAAATATAGGTGGCAATTGATGGATACAGCCGGCAACATCATATTCAACAAAACCATTGCCAATTTCCAGTCTACTGGTTCGTTTCTGAGCACCCAACAAACTGACACCATTCAGTTTAGACGAGGTGGCACTTACGTCATCCAACATGTGATTTCGAACCGCCCTAAGTGTGAAACGTATTACTACGACACATTGGTAGTTCCCCCACTTTTAGAAGTTGATTTGGCTTTTGGTCCAGATACTTTTGTTTGCGAAAGCACGACGCTCCGTTTAGACCCTAAGATTTTAAATTCGTCTCCTCCCGTTCAATATACTTGGGACAATGGCGACACCACGCAGTACCGAGACGTTGAAATAAATGCACCAACTACCGATTCTGTTTTTCGTGTTGAAATTAAAGACAAATCCGGCTGTACGGCATGGGATAGTACCATCATTTTCTTAAAACCAAATCCGCATGTAACTATCGGCCCTGATAGACGCATATGCACGTACGACTCTATTCAACTATTCCCCAATGATAGCTTAGCGTATTGGGATGATCCACGCGATACTTTTGATGCCGTAGTACAAGGTGATACATTGTATTACGAATGGTACAAAGACGGCGTACTGATTAGTCAAGATTCAGCACTTCAAAAACTGAATGTGGCAGGCGAATACGTCATTAAAGTCATTGACAGTATAGGGTGTTATGATATGGATACGGTCCAATTACAAGTAAACGATACGGTTACCGCGTATGCAGGAATTGACCGGTCTGTTTGCTGGGATGATTTTATTAAACTGGTAGCAACAGAATTAGACACCGCAGGCAACAACAAAACGGGTTATTTCCAATGGTGGGACATCACAAATCCGCCAACAAGAATAGATAGTGGCGGCAAAGACACACTTGCTTATAACATCAGAAATTCGACCGAATATCAACTTGAATTATTTGTAACTGAAGACACTACAACCTGTTACGATAATGACTCTATATTTATAAATGTAAAACCGCTTCCGGTGTACTCCATGGCCAACGACATGGAGGTTTGTTATGATGCTGGAGATATTAACCTCAGGTTATTGGAAGACTCGAAAGCCAAAAATGGCACATGGACTTGTCCGACAAGGCCAAACATGATTAACCAGGGATATATCTATCAAACCGATTCATCTGGAGCTGTCGACAATTCAGTTACTGATGTATTGTATTATTCGTACACCGACCCATCCACCGGTTGCATAAAAACCGACTCTATGGAAATCAAGGTGAACCCATTACCTAAGGTTGATATACGCGATGGTTACTATTGTCAAGATAAAAATGTAGTTGATGTAGTTGACGATAGAGTAATTAATCTACCTGGCGGTGCTACGTTAAGTTTAGGTCGCCAAGCTTGGAAGTGTATTGACTGTGGAAGTTATACCGAAAGCGACATTATTAAGGATGAAGGCTCAGGAAATCCTGGCGCACCGCAAGACTTTAAAATTTACGTTAATAAAAACGTGATGCCGCTAGGCGGAAAAAATTCTGACTCCGTTATTGTGGAGTTCGAGTTTAGAAATGTATTTGGTTGTTACAATCGAGACACTGCCACCATAACGGTTGCTGAAGTACCTGAAATTAAATATAATGGCCTACCCGATTTGTGTTGGGATCATGGCATAGAAGACCTTAAAATAAGCAGCAAAGTCTCTCCGTATGATGGGATTTGGAGAGCCGTTGATTCAACCGGATTTGCTGGAGCTGCCGGTTTAAATGCCGCGTTAAAAGGCGACACGTTGAATGGCGATACGCTAAACACCATTTTGACACCACAACCACCTGAAGGTGGCAGCTTTACCTATATGATGCGATACCATCACGATCGTTCTGGCTGCCCTACCTATCGCGATACCACATTAACTATTCGTGGATTACCTATTCCGATAATTGACACCGTTCCTTTTGTCACATCTAAAAATGAGGGCAAAAGTCCTTTTGCATTTTGTGAGTCAGACGGCGAAATAGATTTACGTGTGAATTACTCAGGCGGGGTTTGGTCGAGTTCAGAGTCGAGCGCTATTAGCGGTGCTAAATTTGACCCAAGCCAAGTGGCCAACCCGAATACACGTTTTAACATCGCCTATTCCTATAACGACATACATGGCTGTCAAGGTAAAGACTCTATAGACATAATCATCCACCAAGAGCATACACTCGACATCCCACGTGATACAGCAATTTGCCGTACCGACAACATGAGCAAATCGGTTACTGCAACGTATACCAATTCGAGTGGAGTGATTTGGATTCCTTTAGGTGGAACAACAGTAGACGATAATCTCGCAGATCAAACTACCTATCGTTTTAGCAATACTACAGACACCGTATATAGGCACATTTTGGTAGCTCAAACACTTGAAAACACCAATAATGTATGCCCAGTTGTTGAAGCCACAATGGTAGTTAACGTACACCCAAAACCTGTGGTTGCTATCACAGCAGATACCTTGGATGGTTGTAATCCTGTTGATGTAACTTTTACCACTTCAGTGCTCAACAAAATTGATCCTACACAAGCTTCTTACGACTGGACTTATGCCGATGGTGGAACAGACAATATTCAAAACCCAACGCACACGTTTACGCAAGACGGGCCTAACTCGGTTGATGTAACGATTACTTCTGCTTTTGGTTGCGACACGAATATCACCTTGAATGTAGATGTTTATCCAATACCACTTGCCGCCTTCACACCCGACCCAAATAACAGCACAACGGCAGCGCTACCTAAATTCCAATTCAATAACCAATCGACTGTAAATGGCACATGGGGCTCTAATTTGTCGGAACACCTTTGGGACTTTGGAGTTTTAAATCAACTAGACGATACCTCTACCGAGGAGAATCCACTATACTTCTACCCTTCTGATACGGGCACATATGATGTTACGTTAACGGTACGTACACAGTATGGTTGCGCGTCTGACATTACGCACCAAGTCATTATTGGTCCAGACATTTTGGTATACATACCAAACGCATTTTCGCCCGACGGTGGCGGCCCTGGTGAGAACGAAGGTTTTAGAGCTGTAGTCAATGACGGTGCGAAAGACTATCACTTGGTGATATTTAACCGTTGGGGTGAAGTTATTTGGGAAACCAAAGACAAGGAGGCTGAATGGGACGGCAAATATGGCCGTACTGATGGTTGGAACGGAGATCCAAATACAAAAGGTAGTTCTACCCGAGAACCCGTTTCGCAAGATGTGTATGCCTATTATTTGCGAATTGTGAGCTGGGATGGCGAAGAATACAAATATGCGGGTACTGTTACTGTTGTGCGGTAGTTAGTTCTAATTATCTCTTCACGGAGATTACATGACGTCGTTTAGTGATTAACGCATGTGTTCTTGCATGTAGTCAATTAGGTTTGCGCCCCACTTTGAGGGTGCATTGGTATTGTACTCCAAATTAACCGACATCCATGTGGAAGTATAAAGTGTATTTACTCCCTGTCACTAAAGACGATGAAGAATTTATCTCAATCGGCATTCCAAATCATCCTGACGCATTAGATCGTGCTAAAATGATTGATGGTCAGTGGAACAATGAGCACAACCAATTTATAGTGCGCAATACCCCACAAATGCTAAACGACATATTCAGCACGTTTAAAGGTAGTGCTTGGATTGACATGGAAGCATTAAAGAAAAAAAAGCTTCAAAACGTTAATCATAATGACCGCCCAATACATAAGGTTTCACTTGGGGCTTTGGGTAAAAAGTATTTACATGAATTTGGAATTCATCTGAACGCCAAACGTTACTCTGCAAGCACTCGACAATCCTATTTGCACATGATATCGATTTATCTTTGTTATTTTTTGGAGAAAGATCCAAAGGAAATAACCAACGACGAAGTTCAAGAGTTTTTGACAGACCATATTGTTAAAAACGGATATTCAAGATCTTACCAAAGGCAGATGATAAGTGCCATAAAGAGTTTTTACTCTGACAGATTTGACATAGCCTTATTGCTAGAGTCTATACCTGTACCACGAAAAGAGAAGAATTTACCCAAAGTACTTAGCACACGAGAGGTTAAGGCCATACTTGATTGCACAACGAATGTAAAACACCATGCGATACTTACCTTGATGTATGGCTGCGGTTTACGTGTTGGTGAGCTTATAAACATGAATGTATCCGACATCAATGGAGATCGAAAAGTATTGGAAATAAGGCATGCAAAAGGTAACAACGAAAGATTGATTCCATTATCGGATAAAATTATAGAAGTGTTACGTGGATATTACCGAGCATATAGACCTAAAGGATATTTGTTTGCTGGTCAGCATAAAGGAAGACCATATTCGCCAAAAAGCGTAAATCAAGTGCTAAAGAACAGTGCTCGAAAGGCTAATATTAAGAAGAATGTGCATGCGCATATGTTGCGGCATAGCTTTGCCACGCATTTGCTAGAGTCGGGAATTGATTTGCGCTATATTCAGGTTTTACTTGGACATAAAAGTAGCAGAACGACAGAAATATATACGTATGTAAGCAAAAAGCATTTGGATAGAATTGTAAATCCGTTTGACCAACTGTATGCGGATTGAGGACAATAAACCCTAACCAATCAATCGCTTATCCCCGCCTCTGGAAGTTCGTAAACGGAAGTTTATATTCGCATATAAACTAGTTATGTGTAAACATAAAAAGATATGAATACCAAACTACCTTTTTTCTCTTATGGCATTTTTAGACCCGGTGAAATTCCATTTATCGGTATTAAAAATTTCATTGATAAAATAGAAAAACTAACTATTAAGGGGCATATCCAAATAAGAGATGGTGTATACTTATTTTCCGAAGAATTTGAAAATGATGTTAATGGATTTTTAATATACTTTAAGTCTAATTTAAGTGAAAGTGCATATGATTTTATAAATAGTTTGGAGCCTAATAAAATATTTAGGTGGTCAGAGAAACTAGATGAAAATTCTAATCCATTTAATCTTCTAATTGGTAGATCTCCAAATAAAGGCTCAGAATCCTTAGAAGAGTTGCATAAAAATTATTCAACAACTATAGACCCATATTTTACCACTGGTCTTGAAATGCTTAATGAATTCAAATTGCCTGATTTGGATTGGGAGTTAAAAGGCTCTTTTAAGATCCAAATGAGATATATGTTTTTGTGGACCATTATTGAAAGATTCACTTTTCTGAGATATAGTTTAGGAGGCGATGCAAATTCTAGAGTTAAATCATTGGCAGATAATGAACACTTTATTATTGGTCTTAAAAATTATGTAAACAAAGAAAGGAAGATATTTGACACTCAAACACTTAAGCATTATACATTAAAGGCAGACGAACCCAAAAAAGCAATAGATTATTACTACCAAGTTAGAAATAATCTAACCCACAGAGGAAAAGGTATCTCAAAAGATTATTATATTCTAATTGATTGTTATGAGGAGTTATTTAATATTATTCAATTTGTAATTGAAAACACAAAGGATGAGTGCCGAAAAAATAAAGAAAAATATGGACGAAAGGATTAAAGAATTAAAAGAAGAGGTCATTAATAATCCTATTATTAATAGCACAGAACTATTTCAAGGAGCGAATCTAATAGTAACCAATGACAAAACAAGAAAAAGTAAACCACAAGATATCATCGTTTATACTAATGATGCTATTGAATTAAGCTGGTTAGTTTTTAAATTAAAAGATTTATTTCAAGAGGATATTGATTATGTGAATAAATATTCTTTTTATACTCATATAGGTGAGTTAATCAATAAAGCAATAAAAAAAGGATTAAATCTAAAAGAGCAAATGCTTTATGTAATTGATAATCTTGGTGAATTTATCAAAAAAAGCACATAACAATATGTATAGTGCATAGCACCCTACGGGATGCTACGACACCATACACGGAACGTTAGCGGTAATAGCAAAAACATGAAAAATATATTTATAATACTTTCAACTATCTTTATGCTGGTTAATACGGCAAATGCTCAACTAGATAGTATTTACAATCAGGGAGAGTATCGAACTTTCATTGTCCACGAGCCAACGGGATATTCGCCTTCTAACCAATACCCACTTGTACTTAATTTACATGGCCTTAGCTCAAGTGCAACCTTTCAACAAAACTATACACAGTTTGATGATGTTGCAGACTCGTTAGGTTTTATTGTTGTTTATCCAAATGGTACTTCAAACTCTTGGACTACCATTGGAAATTCGGATGTAGATTTTTTATCTAGTTTGGTAGACTCTATTCGTGCTGAATATTCGACCAACAATTGTTTGTTTGTCACTGGTTTTTCACAAGGTGGTTTCATGACGTACAAATTTGCAAACAATACACCTCATGCAGTTACTGCCATAGCTGTTGGATCAGGAAATATGTCGTTTCCGCTTCAAAACACTTCCGCTTCCGCTCCGCAGATACCAGTCATGCATTTTCACGGCACTGAGGACAATATCGTTTCCTATAACGGGGCAGTATTAATTTCTCCAGTTGACAGCACTATTCAATGGTGGGTAAATCACAACAACTGCAATACTACACCTGTATTCAGCAACATTACAAATTCTAATTTAACGGATGGATCAACTGTTGAGAAGTATTCTTATGGTGGCGGATCAAATGGAAGTGAAGTGACTTTCTATAAAGTAATAGACGGTGGACACACCTGGAGCGGTGCAACGCCAATTCCCGCTTTTGGCTCTACCAATCAAGATATAAATCAAAGTGCCATAATTGGAAGTTTTTTTGCGGATTTTTGTTCAGGAACATTAGGGATTAGTGAAGAAAAAAGTATGATTTCTGTAAACCTTTATCCAAACCCATTCGAAAATCAACTTATTGTCCAATGTGCTTCAAAAGCAGAACATACATTCATTCTGTACGATAATCTTTCACGGATAAAATTAAAGGAGACCATTTTTTTTAATTCAACTATATATACCGATAATCTACCTAACGGAATATATTATTATGAAATACGAAACACTGAAAAACAATTAAAGACTGGTAAGGTTATTAAAAAATAATTCTCTGAACAATAAAACCGCTAACAAAACCTAAACTGCATTAAAACGCAGTATAGCCAAAACGTTACCTGCAATCGTAAGACTCAAAGAATAGAAATAATTTGAATAACGCAAACACATTATATAATCAATAAAGGGGAGGAACCACTAAAAACGAACATGATAAAAAAAAAAAATTAGTTTAATTGCTTTAATATTCATTGCGAATATTGCAAAGGCACAATTGCCAAGTCCTGCCTTAATTGGTTATTGGCATAACTGGAATGATGTAAATGCTCCTTACATTCAATTAGATTCAATTGACAGTCGTTACAATGTTGTAGCAATTGCTTTTGCTGTACCAACTTCTTCTTCAGATATGACTATGTTATTTACGCCTGATGTTGTTACACAAAACGTATTAAAATCAAAAATTCAGACATTACAAAGCCAAGGAAAAAAAGTCCTATTAAGCATCGGAGGTGCTACCACAAGTATTGACTTAACTACTACAATAAATAAAAATGCTTTTACAAATTCAATTACTGCCATTATTAATACGTATGGATTTGATGGGATTGACATTGATATTGAACATGGGAACTCTATATTGATAACCGGAGGTACAATAGCTGCACCGAGTAACATTGCGCAAGTCAATTTAATTGATGCTATTAAACAGATAATGGCAAACTATCGTAATACTCATTCAAAAAAACTTTTACTTACTCTGACTCCGGAAACCGCTTATGTGCAAGGGGGAAAATCTAGTTTTGGAGGCATATGGGGAGGATACTTGCCAATAATAGATGCATTAAGAGATTCACTTGATGTGTTGCAAGTTCAACTTTATAATAGTGGTTCAATGTATGGTATTGATCAAAACATCTATACACAAGGAACATCTGATTTTATAGTTGCTATGACAGAAGCTGTCTTACAAGGATTCACCACAACAGGTGGAGTGTTTTTAGGGTTACCTGCCAGCAAAGTAGCCATAGGACTACCAGCTTGTACAAGTGCAGCTGGTGGTGGATTTGTAGATTCGGCTACCGTAAAAACTGCAATAGGCTATTTACGGGGAACCGGTTCTCAACCTGGGACATATATATTATCAAATACAGGTGGATATCCGTCATTAATAGGTATGATGACATGGTCTATCAATTGGGATGCAGTAAGTTCTTGCGGCAGTGCTTATGAATATGCCAATAATTATCAAAGCATATTTGGCAGTACAACTTCTATTTCAAATTTGGAAACAGAGATAGCTATTTCGGTATATCCAAATCCAACAAAAGGTCAATTTACTATTTCACTTTCGACTGATAATGCAATAATTACCATCACTGATATTTTAGGACAACTGGTGTTTAAAGATCATTTATCACAAAAAAAAATGAACCTAAACCTTTATCAAAACGGAGTTTATATGATTAACATTTCCACTATGCAGGGAACAACAACACGAAAAATTATTGTAAACCAATGACGGATGAAAAAGCAACAGCAGGTAACAAAGGCTATACCTAATAAGAGTTTTAGTGATAAATTGAAAGATAATTAAACATAAATTGAAAAGGAAGTGCTATAAAATTCCTTACTGGGCATAGCCAAACCGTTGTGCTTCATTAAAATAATTATGACTAGAAAAGACAATTACATAATACTGATAATTTTCACCCTCTTGCATGTTGAGGTAAATGGACAAGTAGATTATGGTGTAGGAGATCCTTTTGCAATTGGAATCGCGTCTCCAGATGCCAGTAATCTTGTGCTAGATACACTGCTGACAAAAAACGATACGATTTATCACACTTTCAAAATTAAAAATATTGGAAACGGAAACTTAAAGCTAACCAAGGTACATTCTAGTTTGGGTTCTTCAGTTATTGATTATACAGCTGATTCAATTCCTTCAGGCGATACAGGCATTGTCAAAGTTGCGGTGTTCTATTATAATAAATATGGCCCCTTTACAAGAGTAATTGAATTTAATTGTGATGGTAAGTTTAAGTTCTATCAATTAATTATAAAAGGGTAGATAAAAGAGGAATAGTAGAATAACTAAATTGGTGAAATATAAAAATAACAGGGCACAACAAAGGCTATACGTAATTCGGGTAGAGTACTGACATTAGAGTTTATAGGCCCAGCATTATTGGTAATAGCTCTCTTTCGAATGCACCAAAAAAAAGCGCATCAACGCTCTTTATCTCTTGGCTTCTTAACGTGCTACGTTCTGTTTTTAACCCTAACTTTTGGCAGCTTCCTTGTTCAAGACTACGACAATGGGTTTAAAGATTTCTTATACTTTGTCGGTATCTTAGTTATCGAGAATGTTGTTTTCTCAACCAAAACATCAGACGCTGACGTTTTGTAACAATGTGCTCCCATAAATGAATTTATTTAGCCTACACACTGGCCAATACACCATTCATCTTTTCAAGGTTATACGCATTCACCTTTCTATGACTCGGCATCCATCCTAGTAAAAACCGAGTGAAATCGGCACAGGCAATGGGATACATCTTTCTCCATTCATCTTCTAATCGACTAAACGTAACTTCTGCCCCGCCAGACGAAACGACTTTCTGCAATTCAGCGAAGTAATAGTTCAGCAATTCACTTTCGTACAAATCACATTCCTCGCTTGTCAAACAACTCCCTAAAAAGTAGGCTACATCCTTCATCCCACATCCTCCACCAACATATTGAAAATCTACGGCAGCAACTGCCTCGCCGTTTGCCGAGAAGCAGAAATTCGCCAGTTTGGCATCGCCATGTACAAAGCTTTTATATCGACAATTGGTAAGGGTTTCGTCAATATGCTGCGCTTTCGCTTTTAACGCCGGATGCTCCATTTTATCCAATTCATCGGGCCGTGTTGCCAGATGCCAGTACGTTCCGACATCCCATAACCCATCTGGTTTACGGTTTAAAAAGGTAGCGTGAAAATTGGCCAGCCATTGTAAACAGAGTTGAACTTCCTTCAGACTTACGTCCTCTAGTCGACTTGGGAAATGAGCATCCAGATCCTCCATTACGATCCATTGATCGTCGCCATCTTGAAATGCCCCAAGAAAATTGGGCACTTTGCATGCCTTAGCACATTGAACACTATACTGTTTGTACCACTGTGTTTCGACTTCATAGGATTTCACCTTTCGTTGATGTGAATTGTGCGTATTCCATCCTCTTGGGTGATTGTTTTGTTGATGCAGAACGATGTGCTTTACAACAACTGTTTTATGCCTAGACCCGCTTAGTTCAACTCTTGAAATCTTTCCATAACCGCTCCAAAGGGTTTGAATAACTTGAACCTCACGGCAATGTGCGGCATTGGTACTCTTCAGAAGAAATGTTTCAAATACTGGATTCATTATTCACAAAGTGCTTCTTCAAAAGAAGATATTTATTATCTTTAACTTAACACATTACCATAGAATTTTATTTAAAAAACGCATGGAACATTCACAACTGCATAACATTATACAAGGCATTCCGAAGGCTGAATTGCATTTACATATAGAAGGTAGTTTTGAGCCCGAACTGATGTTTGAAATAGCAAAAAGGAATAACATCAAACTAGATTACGGTTCGGTGGGTTCCTTGAAAAAGGCGTACAAATTTAACAACCTTCAAGAGTTTCTAGACATCTACTATATTGGCGCTCAAGTACTACTACATGAACAAGATTTTTTTGATTTAACCTGGGCCTACCTTACTAAGGTGCATGCGCAGAATGTAGTCCATGTCGAGATTTTCTTTGACCCACAAACACATACGAGTAGAGGCGTCCCATTCGAAGTGGTGATTAAAGGTATTCGTGGTGCACTTGAAAAAGCAGCTCAGGAATTGCACATTTCATATAAACTTATCATGTCGTATTTGCGCCACCTGAGTGAAGACGGAGCCTTCGAAACGCTTGAAATGTCATTACCCTATAAAGATTGGATTGACGGTGTTGGACTTGATTCATCAGAATTAGGAAACCCGCCAAGTAAATTTACCCGTGTATATAAAGCATCAGCCGAGCACGGTTACAAATTGGTAGCACATGCTGGAGAGGAGGGTCCTGCCGATTACATTTGGGAAGCATTAGACGACCTTCAAGTCATTCGGATTGATCACGGCAATCGTTGTCTGGATGACGACCAACTGGTTAAACGATTAGTAGACAATCAAATTGCACTAACCCTTTGCCCCTTAAGCAATGTAGCACTCAAAGTGATTCAAAAAATGGAAGAACATCCTGTTAAGCGCATGCTACAGAAAGGTATTCTAGCCACAATTCACTCCGACGATCCAGCCTATTTTGGCGGATATATAAATGAAAATTACTACCAAACAGCAAAGGCTTTGCAACTAAACACAGAGCACCTCAAACAGCTCGCTATTAATGCTTTTGAAGCCAGTTGGCTAGATGCACAAACCAAAAAGCGACATATGGATCAGGTTGAAGCATATTTTGCCACACATAAAGTTTGAGTGTTGATCGACACATCGCTGTTTTATTTGCTCAGTTAAAATGAATACGCGTATTCTTCTTTCTTATTTCACCGTGCTGGCACTGAGTGCCTGTCAACAGCCAAAACAATCTCAAGAAATGGAAAATCCCGAAATGGAAAAAATGAATTGACCTGTGACCCAGACTCAGGTGTTTGCGAAACACAATACACTTACATCTCAAACGGGTAGAAATGTATCAGAAGCTACACTTGATGCACTCGTAGAAAATGGCGATTTAAATAAATTCACTTCCAAAAACGGCTCAATCTGGCAGCGAATTCTTTAGAATAGTGTAGCCATTCATTCACCAAAGTCAATGGTAAAATGTTCTTGTCATTCTACATAACCATTCAGATAAATAGTTTCATTTCAGTAACTTTGGTTCGACGAGGACCTTGCACTTCAATGTTCAAGTTTAACGCGTCTTACCCAAGATATGAAAAAAAGAGAATTCATTAAGAAAGCGTCTTTGGCTGTTTTAGGAACTCCATTTTATGGTAGCGTTTTGGCCGATAGTGTTTCTAAAATTTCATCCGTCAAACCTGAAAAATTGGCCACAAGCGAAGATTTCTGGTTGAACGTACGCCACGATTACAAACTCAAGCCTGACTATATCAATTTGGAAAATGGGTATTACAACATCATTCCAACGCCGACATTAGAAGCACTCAAAAAGAATATTGACCTTGTGAATTATGAGGGTGCACATTACATGCGAACCGTGCAATGGGAAAACAAAGACCGCAGGGTTGCACAAGTGGCCAAAGTAATTAGAGCAAACCCTCAAAACGTTATTTTAACCCGCAATACCACCGAGTCATTAAACATGGTAATTAAAGGTATGTCGTGGCAAGAAGGTGATGAAGCCGTATTTGCTGAGCAAGACTATGGTGCCATGAAAAACATGTTTCACCAGGTTGCGAAACGGTTCAAAACAACAAACAACGTCATATCTATCCCAAACCATCCTGCATCGGATGAAGAGATCGTTGCCCTCTATGAAAATGCCATCACATCAAAAACCAAATTACTTATGGTTTGCCATATGATCAATATTACTGGGCATATTTTACCAGTAAAGAAGATTTGCCAGATGGCGCATAAAAAAGGGGTAAAAGTGATGGTTGATGGCGCCCATTGCGTGGGTCATTTTGAATTTGACATAAACGACTTAGAATGCGACTATTACGGCACCAGTTTGCACAAGTGGTTGGCCGTACCGTTGGGCACCGGTCTATTGTATGTAGCCGACGGTGAAATTGACGCGTTGTGGCCACTGTTTGCAGAAGAATCACTTGAAGATGGAAACATAAAGCGCCTTAACCATACCGGCACCATCCCCGTATATCACGACCTCACCATTGAGGCCGCCGTTACGTATTACAACATATTGGGGGGTGAGCGCAAAGAAGCTCGACTGAGATATTTACAAGAATATTGGACTAGCAAAGTGCGAAATCACGAAAACATAATCGTTAACACACCAAAAGATTCACATCGAGCCTGTGGAATTGCAAACGTTGGAATTAAAGGAATGACACCTCGTGTTATGGCCAAGCGTCTTTTGGACGAACACAAGGTATTTACGGTAGCCATCGACAATGCCAACGTTCAGGGTTGCCGTGTGACGCCAAATGTGTTTACCACTACCAACGAATTGGATGTTTTTGTTCGTGCCCTAAATGATTTAGCTCAGTAGAACCAGAAATTTGATGACGAGATTTATACTGTGGTTTGTGGGCGTTTGCGGGTTTTTACCTAGTGTATGCCAAGTGACCCAAATATCCGGCGTTATTAATTCTTATTCCACCGTTACCAGTATATCAGGAAACAAACTTCAACTTGACACGTCTGCCCATTACTCGGTTGGCGACAAAGTTCTACTCATCTAGATGCAAGGGGCTGTGATTGACGAATCAAACACATCTAATTTTGGTAACATTACGGATATGGGTAACACAGGGAATTACGAGTTTACTGAAATCTGTGAAATATTAAGCCCAACACAGGTATTGGTCAAACACATCCAAAGAGCCTACTCCCCTTCTAGTAAAGTGCAATTAATCCGAATACCGGTATACCAAAATGCTGAAATACCAGATACGTTGCGTGCAGCATCCTGGAATGGTTCGACGGGTGGTGTTTTAGCATTCGAATGTTCCGGAACCTTAGTAATGAATGCGCCAATAAATCTTGATGGCGTTGGATTTCGGGGAGGACAAACAACCACATCAAGCTATGAGTGTGTATGGTTTTTCAATAATCGGAGTTATTACTACCCTATATCGGGAGATGAAGGGGCGAAAAAAGGTGAAGGTGTTGCACGATTTATAAATGGTAAAACTGGCGGTAGAGGTGCTCAGGGCAATGGCGGCGGCGGCGGAAACGATCATAATAGCGGAGGCGGCGGAAATGGCGCTGCAGGTGGTCTTGGGGGCGACCGCATCAGAGCAAGTGCATTCACTTGTAACTCAGTAGCACCAGGGGTTGGCGGCAAACCCATTGCGTATAACAATTCTATTAATAAAATATTTCTTGGCGGTGGTGGAGGTGCCGGATATGAAAACAATCCTGGTACAGGGACTGATGGCTCAAATGGTGGCGGAATCATTATTATTAAAGCAGATTCCGTTATTTCTAACAATCACTCAATACAGGCAAACGGTGCATCAACGAATCAAAACGCCTATGATGGTGCTGGGGGTGGTGGCGCAGGCGGCACAATTTTACTTGACGTCTCGCATTATGATGGGTCGTCTATTGTTGAAGCGAAAGGCGGTCATGGAGGAAACGTTGATAATCTAAGCCAAGGGAACTGTAACGGTACTGGAGGTGGAGGCAGCGGTGGCACAATTTGGTTTGCTCAACCAAACAGCCCTACTGGAGTAACTACAAACATCGACAGCGGGAGTTCTGGCAGAACATTGAACACGTCTCAATCCAATTGCACTGTTAACGGCACAAATGGCGCTACAAATGGAAAAGCCGGTATGGTGTTGCTGGATCTGGATTTACCTCAAACGTTATCGATTCCTTTGACCCGAAATACAACAACCATTTGCAACGCTGATAGCGTTTTCTTACAAAAAGAATGGAGATTCTCCACGGGTGTTTTCTACGACACCTTAGCAAGCGGATGTAGAGACAGCATCGTCGAAACTACGCTTCATGTGTTACAAGCAAAAGTCGGAACATTTGAAACTTCACTATGTCGAGGGCAACGAATTACCATAAATGGCACAGCATACAATACATCGATTGTTGGTGGAACTGAAATCTTTAAGAATGTTGGTTCACAAAATTGCGATTCAATCCTCACTTTCACCATTACGTTAAACGAGGTGGACACCTCAATTTCGAATAACGGGCCAACGTTATCTTCCAACGCGATTAATGCAACTTATCAATGGATAAACTGCCGCAACAACAACCCAATTATTGGAGCAACAGAAAAAAACTATGTTGCACAAATGATAGGCACGTATGCTGTAATTGTAACACAAAACGGGTGCACCGACACCTCTGATTGTTATATTATTTCGGGAGATAATTTGAATCCTGAAATTAAAATTTACCCTAACCCTACCGATGGCCAATTCACCATAGACCTTGGACAAATACAGCGGACAACCACGGTAGCCATCACAGATTTGTTAGGACGCGAAATTCAAACAAACACATTCAAAGACAGTCAAATATTAGATGTTGATTTTTTTGGTTCATCTGCACTTTATTTAGTGACTATCCTTACACTGAACGACAAAACCACTTTTAAGTTAGTGAAGCAATAACAATTCACTTAATCACATATATTTGATTCTTCATGGAGTCTACGCCGAAAATCACTGAGATAAAAGAGACAAGCTACCATACGTGTTACCAAAGAAGAATTAAACGAGTTAAAAAAATTAATTGACGCTCAACTACCTAAAGAAAATAATGTTCAACCTATTTAAAAAAAGTAACAAACAAGACTACGATTCTATACTTCAATCCTTTTTAAAGAACCTAAAGAAAACAAAGTGGGATGACTACCAGCAAATCGAATCACTGCTTCAGCCAGCTATTTCAGTTGTTGAAGATGAAGAGGGTAACCCTGCACTTGGTCAAACCAAGTTTGGTGGCACACCCGACTTGCCTAATACTTTGGAATGGCCAAAATACGACGGCAAATCGATGGTTTTCTTTGCACAACTTAACCTAGCCGAAATTGAAGAATTCCATAGACACGACTTCCTTCCTTCAACTGGTGTGTTGTATTTCTTTTCATATTTCCCAGAGCCTGAAAATGAATTTGGCGCAGCCTACGACTTTGTGCGTGAAAAAGAAAAATCGAAGGTCATGTATTACCAAGGCGATGTTGCACAACTGAGCTCAACACCATTCCCCTCCGACCTCACCAGCGAATATCACTTTGCCTCGAACACGTTGGCGTTTGAAACGTTCTTCCACCTTCCACCATCTGCAGAAACAATTAAGATTGAAACCAGCACATTGTCAGATAGCGACAAAGAGAAAGTCGAGGAATTCAATGACGCCCACTGCGACCAACTGTACAACAATCAAATATTAGGCATTCCAAATCCAATGCAGTATGGTGTGGATTTTGACCTCGCGCTGGCGCATTTGCATGTATCATTTGAAGACTATGAATCTTCAGAAGAAAAAAAGATCAAAATTGATACGACCAGAGATGAATTCGTCTACCTTTTAGCCATGCCGCAGTTTGAGCGAATCGGTGATTCACAAGGCTATTTTGGCATCCATATCAACGACTTAAAATCAAGTGATTTTGAAAAGGCTTTGTTTGTCATGCAAGGCACGTAATCCAGTAAAAAATGAGACGTAGAAACGAAATGAATCCATAAGCACATATCCAAAGACGCTAATGGCTACAGTCAAGTTTAAACAGAAACTGGATATATTTGTTTAGTAACCAATGAAGATTAAGGAACTAACATTATACACTTCTGAGCTTCACCAACAGCGTGATTTCTACCAACATGTATTTGGTCTCAAAACAACCAATAAATCACCCAACTCTTTTAGTGTTCGATTAGGCCACTCCAAGCTCCTGTTCGAAAAGAGTGAAAAGCCGCATGTCTATCATTATTGCTTCTTAATACCAAATAACAAACTAGCATTAGCCATAAACTGGTTACAAGACAGACTTAGCGTTATCACCTATGAGAATGGGCGAATTATTGAGCCGGGGCCTGATGATTGGAATTCGGAGTCGGTATACTTCTTTGACCCAACAGTAAACATTTTGGAGTTTATCGTCCGACATAACCTTAACAACTACTCTGACCGTGAGGGTTTTGATGCTTCTCAAATTATTTCGATGAACGAAATAGGTATGGCTTCAAAACATCCTGAAAGACTTAATCAGGAATTAAAACTGGTGTTAGGTTCAAAACTTAAATATGGCAATGTCGATAGGTTTGGAGCAAATGGATCAGAAGACGGCCTTTTCCTTTTGGTAAACTACAATAAAAAAAGGACGTGGTTTCCAACAAACATCCCACCTACTCCAACACCATTTAAAGGCATATTTGAACACGACAACAATCAAGTTTTATTGAAATTTGAAAATGAATCGGTGATAGCCATTGCATAATTGCTATTCGCTTTATATAATTGACACTCAGAAAAGAAGATTAGAAAATGAATATATCAGAAATTAAACAGCGATTGACAGAAGGTAACGCAAGATTTGTTGAAGACAAACTTGATGGCAAATTGCAAGACAGTAATAGAAGAAACACGTTGGTATCTGGACAAGAACCACATACGATCGTATTAAGTTGCGCCGATAGTCGTGTTGTTCCTGAACTTGCCTTTGATGCCGGTTTAGGTGAACTTTTTGTTGTGCGCGTTGCAGGAAACGTGGCAAACAGTTCGTCGTTGGCAAGTATGGAATATGCCGTTGCCAATTGCGGTTCGAAAGTAATTGTGGTATTAGGACATCAAAGTTGTGGTGCTGTAACTGCAGCTGTAAATGGTGGCGACAATGGTTACAATCTTAATCACCTGTTAGGCCATATTACACCAGCTATTAGTGCCTCTAAAGCAGGGGACTCTGTCAACGAAATTGTCAAAATCAACGCACAAATGACGGCAGAGGAGTTGGTAAACCGCTCTTCAATAATTGGTGATGCCGCTAAAAGAGGTGATATTGAAATCGTTTCGGCTTATTATAGTTTAGAAACCGGAGAAGTCACATTCTTATAGACGCCCATCGACACATAGTTAGAGGTTATCGTAGATAGCTGAGTTATCTTGGCTAAGGTCATAACACCAGCAACATACGTATGCATGATAAAGTGTTTCATCTTTTTTTTTGAATAAATTGTAGTTCAATTCAATCCAATATGAGGTACACTTTAGTTAATACAATCAACCGCTCGCTTGACGACGTAATCAACAAATTTAAGGACCCAGAAGGTGTAAAACATTGGATGGAAGGTTTACAAAAGATTGAACACATCTCTGGAACACCTGGTAAAAAAGGTGCTAAAAGCAACTTTTATTTTGTCCATAAAAAAAAGGAAATGAAAATTTCCGAAACCATTCTTGAGGAAAACTTACCCGACCAAATCAAATTTGGATATACCAGTTCGATGGGATACAATGAAGTAGAAATGCAATTTGAAAAAATTGAGGACAAGGTTGTCAAACAAACAACAGCTACTTCGAAATGAAAGGAATCATGAAGCTTTTTGCCCCTTTAATGAAAGGCATGTTCAAGAAACAAACGATAAAATATATGACTGCCTTCAAGGCCTATGTAGAACAATAAACCTGTATTATGAAATCAATGAGCTGTAACGAACTCGGTGGCGCATGTGATGTACTATTTAATGCCGCAACGTTCGAAGAAATTCAAGAGAAAAGTAAACAACACGGAATGGAGATGTTTCAAAAACAAGATACTCCACATATTCAAGCCATGCAAAAAATGCGTGAGCTTATGCAGTCTGCGGATTCAGACGCTATGATGAAATGGATGGCCGAAAAGAGACGAGCTTTTTATGCAAAACCCGAAGAATAATCCACAAAAGCGTCTATTTAATTTCGACAATGGAGTGGTATACAAGATCTTTCGGAACATACCTTAATTCAGATTCATCATAGATATTGCACCGGCTTATTGGTTTTGCATAAATATGCAAAGACATTGCGCGTTCATTTCCAACATTCTTCAATCGGTGGCAACCCATAAAGTCAATCATATAGGTGGTGTGACCTGCATGTGCAACACTGTTTTTAATAAGTGTTGGTTCGCCCAAATCATTTGGCTTGTATATCGTTTCTTCCAGTGAGCCGCTAATGATTTTAACCCAGCATTCCTCCCCACCATGATCATGAATGGGTGTAAATTGGCCCTTCTCCCAGCATAGTAATATTACCTCATACTGCTCATCACAATACAAGCAGTTTCTGGTATAATGCACGTCACTCCAAGAACCGTATGGTTCAAAGTCACATCCCGAAAGATCAACAGCATTGATACACGCGTTAAACTGCGATTTATTTAAACTTGCCATGCACGATAGCAAATCTTGGACTGAATTTATGTTTTCTGTTAAAATCTGAGTGGAGTTTGTACTAGAGGTCATGTGGGATTAATCAATTATAAATCCAAGGACTACCCCTAAATTTAGTATCCGTCATCAGTTTTACCTTCAGAATCAGACACAAACGAAGTTAATCATTTTTGCCTCCTTTTAGCCATTTTAAGTCTATTTACGACATATTCCACCCCATTTTCGTCCAAAATGAACTGATTTTGGCTAAAATGTCGCCAATTCGACAAACGTCATAAGCCATGGAAAATCATGGATAATTTGTCAAAATACCTTTACTTCCAACATTATTGGCTAATATCCAAGATTATGATTTCAAACCCACTTACAGTCAAATTAATTGTCTTAAGCATTTATGTTGCCATCCTGTTTTTAATTGGGGTCGTTGCATCCAAAAGAATTAAAAATATAAGCGATTATTATGTTGGCGGGAAAAAGATGGGGTTCTGGGCCGTTGCTTTTTCTGCAAGAGCAACAGGCGAGTCTGGCTGGCTACTAATCGGATTGACTGGCATGGGTGCCATTGCTGGATATGCTGGTTATTGGGTGGTTGCCGGAGAACTTCTTGGGGTGTTTATTTCTTGGCAATTCATGGCAAAAAAATTCAAACGCAGATCTGACTCCTTTGGTTCCATTACCATTCCAGATTATTTACAAAGTCATTTTAAAACAACTAATCATACATTAAGAGCTGTTGCTGCAGCTGCCCTTGTCATTTTCATTGTTATTTATGTTGCTTCACAAATAGATGTAACAGGAGTTGCCTTCAAATCAATGCTTGACATTGACTATAAAGTAGGGGCATTAATTGGCTTTTTAATTGTGCTCGTCTACATATTTTTAGGTGGATTTGTGGCGGCGGTTTGGTCAGATTTATTTCAAGGTGTGTTAATGTTTATTGGGCTCGTTTTGTTGCCTATCGTGGTGTGGTTCTCTATGGATCACGGCACAGGAATTACAGAAGGTTTAAACATGATTGACCCTGCCTTAACCAATATTTGGGGGAAAAGTGACGACATATGGATGAACATATTCACCATCATAGGTTTTTCTATGATTGGTTTAGGTTTTCTTGGCTCTCCACAAGTGTATGTCCGATTCATGTCGATTAAGAATGAAGCCGAGATTGATAAGGGAAAAAAAGTTGCCCTACTCTTTACCCTGCTAACTGACGCCGCAGCAGTGACTATTGGTATTCTTGCACGTGTCATCTTTACCAAACACGGCCAAGATGCAGAGGTCATTTTAGGCATTGGAGGGAAAGATGTTTTGAGTATGATTACCGAACTATATCTACCACTGGTTGTGGTGGCGATTTACGTCGCGATAGTGCTCTCTGCAATCATGTCTACGATCGATTCATTATTGATACTCGCATCAAGTTCAATTTCTCGCGACTTCTATCAAAAGATATTTAGACCAGACCTTAAAGACGAAAACCTCACCAATATCTCAAGAATATCTACCGTGATAATGGCTGTTTTGGCATTAGGTTTAGCCATCATTCTTAATTGGGTTTCACCCGACCGACAAGTTTTTTGGGTCATTATATTTGGTTGGTCTGGAATTGCCGCAACATTCTGTCCCGTAATTATTCTCACATTATTTTGGAAAGGCTATAGCGAAAAAGGTGCTATTGCGTCGATGATTACCGGATTTGCTTCCGTAATTGTCTTTAAGTTTTTTGTCCAATCCATAGAATCCGTTGGAAAGTACTTTATCGAACTAGACGTTCTTGCTCCATCATTTGCCCTAGCGATGATTGTCGGTGTAATCGTATCTAAGCTTTATCCACCTAGACCAGAAGCGGTCAAAAATTTAGACGAGATTGACAAATCATAGCCGCTCACGTTGTCAAAACATATAAACATCGCAAACTCATTAGCGTAACGGGTGTAAGAAATAATCGTGGTTTCGGTTGATATTTCCCACTTGCTTATGCGAGAATAATCTACGTTGTTTGACTAGATAATTGTAACATCTTACGTATTAAAGCGTTTTGAAAGTAGTGCGGTTCATGAAGTTAATTTCGATTCTCCTATTTCTATTGCTGGCAACAACGTTGCAGGCACAACCTGCTTCTGTGGGTTCATCAATATATGGTGATTTTAATGGCGACGGAATTAAAGAATATGCATTTTCGGTTCAGACCAAATCAGGCGTCGGCAATGCCGTTGAAAATGGAACTCCAGGCAGTTATGCTGTCTTCTTTTCAACAAATCTTATTCCAACCATAGCCGCTGGCTGCTGTGAAATTATTCTCATTAATGAAGGTGACTTAGACGGTGATGGCGCAGAAGATATTAGTTTATATCAAGCCCCAATGAATGGCAACACACACACCATGACCACGCTATCTCTTAAAGACACTACTTGGGAAACAATCGTTCCAGTTTTTTTGATTCCTACTGGTGGCAAACCTTTAACCCCAAAGGATTTAGATGAACGTGTCTATAGTAAAGATGGTATTGTTTACTACCTAGACAACATCATAAACGATGAAAATTTAACGTTAATCGAGCAAGAAGTCCGATTGTAAAGATTCGATAGCTGCTTTGAAGCTAGGCTTAGCTTACAAGCGTCCCCACCTCGTTGCCGTGAACCAAATTCACCAAGTTATCTTCTTTGTTCATATCAAAAACGACTATCGGTAGGTGGTTTTCTTGGCATAATGTAAACGCCGTCATATCCATTACTTTCAGTTGTCTTTGTATTGCTTCTGTGAAAGACAAGTTGTTATACCTAGTTGCGGTAGCGTCCTTCTCAGGATCAGCAGAATAAATACCATCTACACGGGTTCCTTTTAGCAACACATCAGCTTCAATTTCGACTGATCGCAATGAAGCTGCAGTATCCGTTGTAAAATATGGATTGCCTGTACCTGCACCAAATATCACCACACGGCCTTTTTCAAGGTGCCTAATGGCTCTTCGACGTATAAACGGTTCAGCTATCTGTTCCATCTTAATAGCGCTCAGCAAACGTGTAAAAATGCCTTGCTTCTCTAATGCTCCTTGTAAAGCCATTGCGTTGATAACGGTAGCCAACATACCCATATAATCTGCCTGGGCTCTGTCTTCCATTCCACCTTCAACACCTTGGACACCCCTAAATATGTTTCCTCCACCAATAACTATTGCTACTTCAACGCCAAGATCCAAAACTTTCTTAATTTCATTGGCGTACCGCCCAAGAACTTCAGGGTCTATCCCATACTCTTTAGTCCCTAAAAGGGCCTCACCACTTAACTTAAGCAATATTCTTTTATACTTCATGTTCCTTTAGGACTTCATTATTATTCAAAAAAAGGCAAAAAAAAAGGAGAAACTATGTTTCTCCTTATCTCTTTATTTACAATTGTAATTAACCAAGTGCAATTCTTGAGAAAGATGATACCTTTAAATCAGCGTCGATGCCTTTAAGCATGCCTTCAACGCTCACCGATGTATCTTTAACAAAAGACTGTTTAGTTAATGTATTTTCTTTATAAAACTTATTCAGCTTACCCATCGCAATCTTTTCGATGATTTGCTCAGGCTTACCTTCAGCACGTGCTTGTTCACGTCCTATTTCCAGTTCTCTTTCTATAACGTCAGCAGGAATATCATCCTGACCTACAGATACAGGGTTCATTGCTGCAATTTGCATAGCAACATCTTTCCCAGCCGCTGAAATGTCATCATTTGTTGGCAAACTCAATTCAACTAAAACACCAATTCTGTTTCCAGCGTGGATGTAGTTAATTACAGATGCTCCTGAAACGATATCATATTTGGAAACATCGATTTTCTCACCAATCTTACCCATTTCTTCAGTCAATCGCTCACTGATAACCTGTCCATCAATACTTAATGCTTTCAAAGCATCTAAGTCTGCTGCTTTGTTTTCTAAAGCAATTTTAGCGATGTTATCGGCAAGTGCTATAAAGTCAGCGTTTTTCGCTACGAAGTCAGTCTCACAACTTAATCTTACGATTACACCAACAGTGCTATCATCAGATGCCAAAGCAATAACTGCCCCTTCTGTTGCATCTCTGTCTGCACGGTTTGCTGAAATTTTTTGTCCTTTTTTTCTAAGTAGGTCGATAGCTGCCTCAAAGTCGCCACCTACTTCAGTTAATGCCTTTTTGCAGTCCATCATGCCTGCTCCAGTCATTTTTCTCAATTCGTTTACTGCTGCTGCGGTAATAGCCATGAAAATATATTTTTAAAGTGTTATGATCCGATTAATTAGCAGCAACTTCTTTTGTTGCGCTTTCTTTATCTGCATCTTTCTTAGCAGCCTCTTTAGCTTGCTTTCTTTCGCTAAGACCTTCAGCAATTGCATCAGCAAAGCTTCTAGCCAACAATTCGATAGACGCAGACGCATCATCATTCCCAGGGATTGGATGATCCGCTAAATTTGGATTTGAATTCGTATCAACAATCGCAAAAATTGGAATATTTAACTTTTGCGCTTCCTTAACTGCAATATGCTCACGCTTTACGTCGATGATAAATAATGCAGCTGGTAGTCTGTTCAATTGTTCGATTCCACCAAGTAAACGTTGCAATTTTGTTTTCTCACGATCCTTCATCAAACGCTCCTTTTTGTTAAGGTGCAAGTAGGTACCATCAGTCACCATTTTATCAATGGATTGCATTTTCTTGATTGACTTTCTTACAGTAGCGAAGTTTGTTAACATACCACCTAACCAACGTTCAGTTACGTAAGGCATGTTTACACGTGTTGCCTCATTTTGAACGATGTCTTTGGCTTGCTTTTTTGTAGCAACAAACATTACTTTTCGCCCTGACTTTGTAATACTTTTTACCGCTGCCTTCGCATCGTTAAGTTTTGAAAGGGTTTTGTTTAAGTCAATGATGTGAATCCCATTTTGCTCCATAAAAATAAAAGGAGCCATTTTTGGATTCCACTTACTGGTAAGGTGACCGTAGTGTACACCTGCATCCAATAATGTTTTTGTCGTAATTTCTGACATATACGAAGTTTATCGTTTACTGAATTGGAATTTCTTTCTTGCTTTCTTTTGCCCAGGCTTCTTACGCTCAACCATTCTGTTGTCACGTGTCATAAACCCTTCCGCTCTTAAAGCTGGTTTTTGTTCTGCGTCAAGTTCAACTATTGCTTTTGAAATAGCTAAACGAAGTGCTTCAACCTGACCGGTTGACCCACCACCACTTAACACAGCTTTAATATCATATTGTCCATCTAACCCACACAAGCTTAAAGGCTGGTGCACTTTGTATTGCTGTGAAGCTGATGGGAAATAATCTTTGTAATCTTTTTTGTTAACGGTAATTGCGCCGTTTCCAGGAGTCATATAAACTCGAGCTACTGCAGTTTTTCTTCTGCCTGATGTATTGGTAACTTCCATATTATTACAATTCTAAGGTTTCAGGTTTCTGAGCGGCATGTGGATGCTCTGTCCCAGTGTAAACAAAAAGGTTATGAAATATCGTGTTCCCTAGTTTGTTTTTAGGCAACATCCCTTTCACAGCTTTTTCAACTAAAGCCTCAGGTTTTTTTGCTAACAATTCTTTTGCTAATGTTTCACGCTGACCACCTGGGTAAGAGGTGTGTCTGATGTACACCTTAGTGTCCATCTTGTTCGCTGACATGGTAATCTTCTCAGCATTAATTACAATGACGTTGTCACCACAATCAACATGAGGTGTAAAATCAGGTTTGTTTTTACCTCTAATTATCTTAGCGATTTCAGAAGCAAATCTACCTAGGGTTTTTCCTTCTGCATCAGCAACGTACCATTTTTTCTGAACGGTAGCCTTGTTGGCTGATTTTGTCTTATACGAAAGCGTATCCACTGTGTTTTCTTTTTATTATATCCTCAAAAAGGGCTGCAAAAGTAGTCCTAACTTTTTAATTTTTCAACGAATTTGACTAAAAAAACAGCAAAATAGACAATTGCTTAGTTTTTATAGGAATTTAGGGGGTTAGCGGATGATTTGAATGGTGCCCTGAGTCTGTTGTCGAATGGTTTTCTTACCCTTATATTTAATGTAGTACGGATACACCCCTTTTGGCATGCGTTTTCCCATATAATTACCATCCCATTCAAAGTCTTTGTCATTCGTTTCAAACACTTGCTCACCCCATCGATTAAAAACAGCCATATAGAAGTCTGTCACACCTGCTGTGCGCACATGGTAATAATCATTCACGCCATCTACGCCAGGAGAAAATGCTGTTGGGATAACGACATACACCGAATCGTCAACACACACATCGATGCTAAAGGAATCTTTACAACCACCTCTATTTTCTACATACAACCAAATAACATATTTATTGGTATCTGTTTTATAGATATGGCTTGGATTATCCATCGTTGAATACGCTTGCTGGGTACTATCACCAAAGTACCATGTCCCTTGTGTAGCCCCAACCGTGTAGTTGATAATTTGCAACTCAGGGTCAAAAGGATTTAAACAGATTCCTTCGGTTGGTGTAGTTATAAAATACGCATTGATACGCGGGTAGGAAGGAATATATATACCCGAATCAAGGATACATTTTGTATTTAAGTTCTGTATTCTAAAGTCATACGTAGTTGCGACCTGTGCACTTATTCTATTCGTAAACCTTGGCGGAGTTGTAAACCACCTTACACTGTAAGGGTCGGTTAATCGAGGTTGCAATTCAGCAAAACCAACCGTCCCATAACATTGTGTGTCTGAGGTTATGGCATCCGTTTCTATTTTAGGAAATACATTAATGTATACACTATCACTATATGAATCAGAACATCCGTCGGTTATCGTTACATGAACCCATTGTGAATTTGGAGGCCGCACAAAAACATTACGCAGTTTTGAGGCTGAGGCCGACCAATTATATGCATAACTCGTACCTGCCCCTCGTAAGCCCCCTGCCACCAATGTAGACTGCTCTCCATAACAAAGTGAATCATCATCATAGGTAAAACTACCTTTTAAGGTGTCAAGCACATCAATGTATGCGCTATCGGTTGTATAACATGTTGCCGTACCAAATCGATACAATATTTTATGATTCCCAGACCCGGAGAGGTTTGGGTTAAATAGGCTATCTCCGAACGTTGTTCCTGTCCATGTACCTCCATAAGGTGTCCCAGATAAGGTTAAAGTGGTATCGCTAAAACAGTAAAAGGGTTGATATTGTGAGATACGGGCAATCGGTCTCGCCCCCACTTCAATTTCACAAGAGTCTATACAGCCATAACGTGAAAAATAATATAAACGATGAGTTCCGACTCCAGCCGTTCCAGGATCAAATCTTCCTAAGCTGCTATCCAGCACACCAGGTCCGATGAAATAACCCCCAGATTGCTCTGCGTACAAAATAATTGAAGGGTCCGTTTCACACAGCAAAGTATCTTGTTGGATATTTGACTGAGGGTGAACCACCATAATCATACTATCCCTGCAACCATAGGCATCATAATAAAGCTTGTGCACGCCTCTACCTGCAACAATAGGAGTAAAGTAATTGCCAGATATCCCTGCACCAGTCCATCTCCCACCACCAGGCGTTCTTCTGGCACTTGACCAGTTTAGTAATAACCTTGGATCCTCGATACAAAACTTCAAAGTATCGTTGTAAATACGTGTTGGGCGCACGTACATAATCTTTTCATCCTTGCAACCATTTAGATGGTAAAACATCGTATCGTTATACGAAGTACGATTTATAGAGTATACAAATGAAGGGTCATATTCTCCAGTTATAGAGTCAACAATTCCACGTCCTACCCAATATCCACCTGCAGGCCATCCAGCATAAGTAAATCCATTGCTCCCGTCTGGACACAGAACCTGATTACCTCTTGCGCTTATTGGTTTTACGTATACCAAGGTTGTATCCATGCAACCATTTGCATTATAGACAAGTTGTTTATTGCCGGAGCCAGCCAAACGCGGCACAAACCAACCCGACCTTCTATCATTAAAACCAGGACCAGACCAAACACCCCCTATTGGGCTAAAGTTGAGCAATATTGAATCTGTTGATTGGCAAACGGTGTCAAACTCTTGAGCAAAAACCGTAAATACGTTTATTCTCTTCGTATCGGAACAACCATTCCAGGTGTATGTTACTATGTAAGTCCCTGTATCAACAGGATTAAACAATCCAGTACTGTCTATATTCGGGCCCGACCATATACCACCTGCAGGGTTTGCTCCTGTTACTCGAAACGGGGACAAACCTGGACAAGATGCATCTGGAGGCCCAGCATCAAAAGCAATAACATGGACGATTGTGGTATCAATACATCCTGCAAAATGATAAATCTCAAGGTGTGAACCAGCACCGGCTGTTGGAGCGTCAAACAACCCAGTTGCGAAATCCGTGATGCCATTTCCAGTCCAATAACCGCCTACAGGAGTAGCTGTTAAATTAAAGGGATTGGCCGCTTCACATACGGTTGTATCCCCACGAGCCACAGGTGGGCTCACAACTTCTATCCAAATAGAATCTGTACCCGGGATTGAAACACCGTCAGAAACAGTCAATTTCACCCAGCCAGAGGTCAGCGGACAATAGGTATGCGGACCAAAGCTGCCATTTATTCCTGATGACCAATTGAATACATATAAGCTAGAATCACCTCCTGTTACTTCTGCCGTTATTTCAGTGCAAGTTCCGTTACATACTGTATCCGGATCCGCAATTAAGTTTACATAAATTGGGCAATTGGTAATGTCAAATGTCGTATCAGAATGTAACGTCCAAGCCGAATCACATCGATCATATTTTATAGCATCAAATTCAACTGTATAAGTCCCACTGCGGTCTAACATGGGTGTTACATTTAACACAAATGTGTCTGTTTCGTTGTTGGCGTCACAATTAATTGGAGTTAACGTCACTCCAGGATTGATTGGCCCTGTCACCGTAAAATTAGAACCTGATAATGAGTCGCAGTTCCACTTTTGATCAAGTTTTATACCCACTTTAGAATCTTCACAACTCACCGTAGGTGGCATAATTTTCGGTGGCAAGATTGGTATAACTTTGGTTGTCCAACTGGCTTCCCACCCATCACAATACTTACTCGCATCGCTATGAAAGTATATTGTTAAACATGAATCCGTCGTGGTATAAGAACTTGGCGTACTTGATCCTGAAATCTTACCGCTTAGCTTATTGGCCGTAGTGTCTTTCCCGTCATATAAGATAAGGTAATCCAGATCGGCCTCTGTACAAAACGATGAAAAACTTAACGTAATACTTTCAGCACCTGGTACACAAATCGTAAATATATAGTCTTCATTGTGGTCATAATCTAAGGATGTACTCCCGTTGTCGCTATCAAAAAAATTACCCTTACAATCACTCACCTTTGCATTACTCATGTAAAAGTCGTTTTGCGCGTAGCTTGTAATGGCAAAAATTAAAAATATTGATATGGCAATCAGTTGTCTCAACGGCGCACGATACTTATTTCGTCGGTCTGAATTGGGTTGCTGGCATTACCCGCGCGATCTGTAAATATGAGTTCATAGGTTGTCAGTTCATTTTCGCTAGACCCTAGCAAAAAAGTATTTTTTAATTTTACCGTTAGTTCGCCTGCAATATCTAAATTGGCGTCGATTGGCGCTAACAAGCCTACATGCTGAAAATCTGAAGTTTCAAGCCTTAAATCATGAATACCAAGCGGCTTAATATCCGGGTTTTCGTAACCCAAATCGCCATCGGGATCTGAGTACTTAAATGTAATCAATATAGAGTCTTGAAACTCTTTCACTTCACGTGGCTGAATATCTACGTACTCAATAATAGGAGGTCCAGAAGGTTTCTCGACTAGAGTTACCTCGGTACAACCTAAGGAAAGCATTATTATAGTAGTGAGGTAAAGTAGTTTTTGCATGCGTTCTATTTCAATTTTAAGGTTGCGTATTCTTTCGCTCTAAACAGGGAGTTATCATTTGGCGCTTCGCTCGAATTGACTCCGTCAGAAACATGAGTTCTTAACCAAATCACATCCCCACTTTGCCAATCTGCTAGTGAAATAGTGGCTCGGTGATAAAATGACTCATCTTCACCAAAATACCCTTTGGCCGTTTCGGGGCTGCCTGTGTAAGTCAGCGTCGTCATTTTCGTACTATCAAAATCATTCGCCATTATAGACAGATCAACAGACGCGTTGGTGAGTTGATCTGGAGTTAACCCATCATCTTCAAACGACACCCAAATCTCAACACTTGAGGCACCCGATGGTATATTCATGGACTTATAGATCCCATTTCGTGAGACAACGCTTCCATTTACTTTCGCGATTATTCCATTTAATTGAACTGGGTAATTTGACGCCGTTGGAACTTCCCCGTTTTGGTTTAACGCCCCATTGTCAATCCATGTTTCAATGTTCTTAATGTATTCGTCTTTCTTCTGAGGCCAATCGCTGTCGGGATCCGCCAGAATTGGCATTGTTCCAGAATTACCGTTAATATCAACCAACATCCGCCTTACAAGCATACTTGTAGACGCGTTGCCCGGAGTTACCCTTGCCGTTAGTGGGTTCATATCATCTTGTTTGATAATAGGCTGACCAATCAGTGTGTTGTAAGATGATTCAATTGTTCTAAAATCTGGCTCGAAATTTCCGTCATGACATCCTGAATTTGCACACGTTGGTAAGAATATGTTTGCATGTATCCCTTCAATGGTGTTCGGATCTAAATCCGCCTTTGAACCATCTACTTTTTCATGCTCTTGCCCTACGGTTTGATTATCGTAAGGATTGGTCACGTCTGGATCTGAACTGTTACATCCAACTGATAATAGTACCCCTAAAAAATATAGCGCACTTAGTTTTCTCATATCCTATCAAATAATGATTTTGAACCAGGGTTTACGAATCCAGCATTTAACACCGCATCTTTTACACCGAATATATCTGCCACCGTTAACACATTGTCTGTAGTTAAACCAATTTGGTTCGACTCACTACCTACAATCATATTCGAAGGAACGTTGGGACCAGCCATCAAGCTCCATACACGTCTTGTGTTGGCATCGCCACTATGGTCATAACCATACCAGTCATTTTCATCTTGAATTGGGTTCGGGTTTAAATTTCTACCACACTCTGGCGTAGCCAACATAATTGTCTTTCCAGCCATTTCAGGAATCTCTTTTTGAATGTAATCCCACAACCAGCCAACTCCGTGGTCCGCTCTATGCAATGATCTCAGATATCCACTAAAATTACCATGACACCCATCAACGTTGGTAAGATTGACTACCGTAATTTTGGGTTTAAAGTATTTCATTACCTCAGCTGCATACGCAAGAGTATTCAAATCACCACTGCTTCCTGCAGGAGGACGTGCCAGTCCGCCAGTTTGTTTTTTAGTAAACATCTCTCTGACGAATTTTTTAATATTTTCTTTTTCATCTTCTCCGTTGCGGATGCCTTGCACTTCTCCATTTTTGATTCTAAACGAATTGTTTAAGAATTCTCTCATCTTCTGAATCGGCTCAAGTTCCTCATCTGGATGATACACTTTGGCATTACTCAGTACGTCCAAGCCCTCGTTGCCAAACGTAATACTAGGCGCAACAAAATTTGCTCCATACTCGGTACCGTACATTTCATGATTACTTGAGTTTAGTAAAGGAAATGAATTCCCGATACCAGAACCAACAAACCATACATCTGAAGCTTTAAACCCTCTGTGTCTCCTCAAATATTCAAAAATGGTAGGCGAATTGGGTCTAACTTTTAATCCTTGTGCTGTAGACCGACTTCCCGTTAATAAGGAATTTAGCCCCCCGTAATGCCCTCCATTCACCGCTTCGACTTCAGGAAACAACAAACCCTGAGACTGCAAAGTGTTGGTCAATAACTTGGGAATTGGTAGACTTCCTGTCGGCTCATTGGTCGGTGTTGTACCATACACAATCTTTTTGTCAGGAGCCGTCCCGTTAAACATGTTGTACATGATATTGCCGCCGATGTCTACGCCTTGGCTACCAGACAAATATTGCTGCAATACCGATTCCTGCTGTCGCACACCTCCGGCAAATAACACATATATCACGTGATCTGCAAGCTCAGCGTTTGTTTTGGCAAACAATCTACCCGAAGGTAATATATAAGGGAACGCGGCACTTCCTGCTGCGGTCAAGCCTACTTTTTTAACAAATTCTCTTCTTTCCATAATGCGACTTAATAAAACTGGTACTCATCTGCAGATGCAAAGGCCGTGTACACCAACTCTGGTGTGATATTCGGATTTGCTTCTATGTAATTAACGAAAAATGCTTTTTCAATTTCGGTTGGTATCCGTACAAAAAACAATTTGTACGTATCAGTAATAAACGAATCCAAGTCCGTTCTCATTTCATCGTTGGTTGGCATAACCACATTACCATTATTCATGTAGTTACTAACGATTACCTCATTTATCAGTGCTTTATCGCCAAACGATTCAATAACACGCTCTGTGCGTATCAATTGATTACTGGAAATTGCTTTCTGATGTAACGTGGTATACAGAATAGAAATGAACTGCTTATTGGACTTTGATCTGTCTTTTATCAAACTCTTATCTTCAATGTCGACATCGTTGACATCGTACGTAGCGATAACATCCTTTTTGCACGACGCAAGACTGATGATGGCCACACCTATTATGATTAAATACTTGTTTTTAAAAATCCGCATACTCGTCTGTTATTATGATTTCTTTTTGAAGGTTTCTAAAGTCTTGAGTACTCTGGAGTGTTTGAAAATGACTGGACACCTCTGAGGTGGTTGGATCACGATCCAACAAGGTTAAATACGTCCAACGTATCAACCCTTCATAAAACTCATCCGATTCTGTCAACAGTTTGCAGTACTCCCCTTTTGTGGCAGCAAAACCGCCAAAGAGTGGACCGACTTCGTTTCTCTCTATGATGTTAAAGGCAATATCAAATTCTGTTTGGGTCGGAAAACGATAAAACAAATCGTCAAATGAAGCATTCACAAAATTGAATGTATTCATATTGATTTCGTCATAGACATTGTTGTTTAGCATCCGCGCAAATACTTCATTCAATGTTATTTCCTGATTCCTGAATTCATATTTGGCATCAAGGACTTCTTGATTTCGCTTAATCTTATCCAGTGCCGCAAAAACACGTATAGAGTCTCCAAGCAATCTTCCTTGTCTTAAAGAATTGTTTGCATTGCCTATATGCCTCGTAAAGGATGGCGTTTCAGCTCCTTCAACCATCCTTGACTTAATAATTATATACAAGCGCTCTCCATAAGCGATTGAGTAACTAGAGTCGCCTACGACTTCAGCTGAATCCGTCTGTAATTTTGTAACTAGAGTCTCTCTACTTGCCTTACTTAAGTTATTCTCCTTAAGTAAATCAGTCTCAAACGCCAATTCGGTTTCAAGAGGTGTTCTGCCGATTAAATCAATAAATACACGTGTAACATAGCCTTCAATCTTAATCGTAGGAATACGGTGGGGTGAAATGGCTGTATTGTTGTCAAAGTTTTTGTCTTCTGTTTTTTTACATGATACAAAAACCGTAGTCAATAAGACTAAACAAAAAACCCATTTAATAAAAGAATTAGAGGTACACGACATGTTGAAGTAGCAAAAGCATTATACCAAATATACGAAAATCTCTTCAAATATTTGTCTCAAAACCCCTAAAAAGGTTGCATCAATTACACCAAAACATGTGAATATGGCAAAATAATCTAGCCAACAGCCTCTAGTATTTCTCCGTCATTTTGTTCCGATTTAGCTTTAACCTTCTGATTTTTAATCAAACCAAAAGTCATAATTAAACTGGTGAAGATTACTACATATAAGATTACACTTTCAGGGAAGGCTGTGGATATCAAATCAGAAGGGATAGAGTAAAACAATAAGACAGTAATCAACCCTCGAGGTGCAACAGCAAGTAACGGCTTACCTATTCCTTTGCCAAAAATCTTTAACAACAACCAACGCACCAAAAACATCATACTGGTAATCACCACACTTAACACCAAAGCTTTAACATCAAGAAGACTCGACAAAACCATCGACATCCCGAATATTAGAAAGAAAAATGTGCGTAGCACAAAAGCGGTTTCGCGGGTAATAATGTGAAAATTATGCTCCATAAGTTTGAGCTCCATTTTACTAATTCTATTGGCTAATGCCCCTCTAAAAACGAGTTGATTGTTTTTGAGCATTAACCCAAAAATCAAAATCAAAATCAAAGGACTTAGGTGTAGGCTCTTCTCAATGGCATAAAGTCCCATCAGAATGGCCAGAAATAGGAAGATTTTAACTTTGGTTTTTATGAATTTAAACAAGAATATCAACCCAAAACTAGTCAGTATGGAGATTACAATGGTGACCAGCAATTTTACCGAGAAATTGGTCACCTCTTGAACCGGATCCGGGTTATGAAGCATCCCAATAATGAAGTAAAACAACATGATGCCTAGGATATCCGATATGCAGCTTTCATATATTAAAAACTCCTTTTTATCAGGGCGCAATTGGTCGACACTTGGTATAACAATCGCACTACTGATTACAGACAATGGCGTCGCATACAAAAACGCAGAGCCAATGGTCATGTCAAAGACGAAATAGAGTAAAAAAGCAATAACAAGAACGGACCCAATCAAGCCCAAAGCAGCCATACCCAACGACTTTTTTATCAGAGGTATACGCTCCTTGCTTAATTCTAAATCTAGCGCTCCCTCAAGTACAATCATAACCAAACCGACTATACCCAAAACCTCCAGTGGTTGCGCCAAACTCGCTGAATCTATGGTATAGAACTGGCCTAAAATGGCCCCAGCACCTATTAGCATTAAAACCGACGGAATCCTTGTTCGCTTACTAAATTCTGTAAACAAATACGATGCTATAATGGCGAGTGAACCCGCAATAATCAGTTGATACGCAGTCATAAAACAAATTTGCTATAAATCATAACATAATCAAACCTCTTTTGTGCATTACGCAACCAATAGTCTTGGTTTGGTGTGCACTATTTTCTCAAATAGCGCGCTAAAAACTCACCTAACGAATCATGTTTTGGGCCATACTTAGGTATTCATAAATATCTATTGGGTGGCCTTTCTCACGAATATGAGGCCTGGTTTGACCAAGTCTAACCACAACTAAATCACTCTCGGGAAGAATTAAGATGTACTGTCCGTCAATCCCGTGGGCATAGAAGAAGGGCTCTCCTTTATAGCTTGTACACCACCACTGATAGCCATAACGCTTATTAGCACCACCTATTTTATCGAGTAATGGCGAAGGCTGTGTTGCTTCTTTAAAATACCAATTCGGGATAAGGGTGTCTTCTCCAACGACCCCTTCATTGAGATATAGGTAACCGAATTTTGCATAATCTCGTGCATTCGTATTAAAACAGCAGTAAGCCAGTTCGTCTCCACCGTCGTGATCCAAACTCCAAAAAGCATTTTCCTTCGCTCCTATGGGTTGCCACAATTTCTCACTGGCATATTCACTTAGTGTTTTCCCTGTAGCTGAGCTTATAATAAGACCTAACAACTGCGAATTCGCAGATTTATAGTTAAACATTTTTCCCGTCTCGTCAACAATTTCATAGCGGTCTAACAACTTCCGAGTATCGTTACCATATAGAGACCGAGCGGTAAAACCAAACGGATTCTGATAGCTTTCATACCAGTTGTACCCTGTACTCATGGTCAATACATGGCGTAAAGTGGTTGTGGTATCGTCTTTAAATTCTGGTAAAAATTCCGATATCTTCTGATCAATATTATCGATATCACCCTCTTTTATAGCACAACCGATTAAATGGCTACACATGCTTTTGGCCATAGACCAAGAATTGGTTTTAGACGTATCTGAATAACCGTCCCAATACTTTTCATATATCAACTCTCCTTTATGAATAACCACATAGGCCTTTGTCTCATAAGTGGCGTGATATGTCTCTTCTTCTGGAGTTAATTGGTTTGATGCATAATTCTCGCCAATAGGCCATTCTATAGGAGACGATGATGCCTGCACCACCCTGTTGTCATAATATACATGTTCATCAATCGTTGGCCCCATCCTGCCTTCTAAAATGGTATGACGGATCATAAAGAACATATAGTGGTTGCCGGATATAACAATAAACAATACAACTGCTGCAACAAGTCCTACAACACCAATCACCAATCGCTTTAATAGTTTCTTCATATATGTGATAACAACGGTAATGTATCAATAGTTGTGATACCTACCATCTCATTTTATTTTCAAAATAAATTATTGCCCCGTTTAAAGCATGCATCACATAGGCAATCGCCAGGTAATAATCTTCAACATCAAAGGACTTAACAGCTTGGTTGTCGTTCCAATCTTGTATTGCCAAAATCATCCAAACTACGATAAAAGCAAATGGTAAGGTCAATCCTAATTTGACCTTGAGTTGGACAAAAAAGTAAATCAACCAAGTTACGTACACGGCAATAATACCATTACTAGGCCAGCCAAACTCTGATACATAATAGCAAGACAGCCCAACGGCAACAGACATCATGACAAATTCAACAATAAACCGCCACTTGTTTTTCACAAACTCCATTCGAGTCGCAAATGTATCCAGAAGTAAACAAAAAAAAGGGGTCGTTTCCGACCCCTTGTTAGAACAAGATTTAGTTATTATGTGATTTAACGAGTTATCGTCTTATCATTTTGTAATAACCACCCGTTGTGTAGAAGTGTAATCTCCATTCTTAATTTGAACGAAGTATACGCCTTCAGCAACTCCTGTAACATCAATATTAAATTGAGTTGACGGTTTAGTAGTATCAACTACTGTTACAAGAACGCCTTTTGTATCATAAAGTGCGATTTCTACATCACCATTTATTTCAGTCATTGTTACCGCAAATGCACCTTTGTTAGGGTTAGGATAAACGTTGACTCCATTTTCAGTCGTCACGTCATTCACCCCAACTAAGTCAACATTCACGTCGTTACACTTCTCTGAAGAACAACCTGCTTTATCCGTTAAGGTTAAGCATACGTTGAATGTTTGAACCACAGCACTTGAAAAACGGTGCACTGGTGCAATTGAAGTTGATGTATTACCATCGTCAAAGTTCCAGTTATAGCTAGTTCCACCCAATTCAATTGGAGAGAATGTTACTTCTCTTCCGCTAGTTGCATGTGTGAAGTCACTATTTGGAAGTGGATTAACCGGCACCAATTGCTCAGATGAATCAACACAGTTCGCATTACTAGCAATTAACAATACTCTGTAATCACCCGTTGAGCTATATGTATTTGATGGATTTGCGTTGTTACTTGTATTGCCATCGCCGAAGCTCCAAGCAAATGAAGTTCCGTTTTGTGACGTATTCGAGAACATCGTTTCGTCACCTAAACAATTACCTACTGCTGTAAAGGCTGCAGTCGGGCTTGTACTGATAGCAACCATTTTAGTTACTTCATCAGAACATCCATCGTTTGTACGCACAATCAGTGTTACATTTTTGTTTCCACTTGAAGCGAATGTATGTGATGGGTTTTCATCCATACTTAAGTTACCGTCACCAAAGCTCCAACTATGTGTATTAGCACCCGTTGAAGTATTGGTAAACGTTGTAGCTGCGCCTTCACAACCCGAAGGAGCATTGAAGTCTGCAGTTGGGTTAGCACTAACTTTAATACTGCCTGTGACAACGTTAGAACATCCTAATGGGTTCATTGCTATTAACTCTACAGTATATGTTGAAGCAGATCCATACGTATGTGTAGGGTTTGTTAAGTTGCTTGAATTTCCGTCACCGAATTTCCATGCAGAGCTGCTCGCATTAGAACTTTCATTCGTAAAGCTAGCTGACTCTCCTAAACATACATCACTTGTGCTAAACTTAGCCAATGGCGCTTCATATACCGCGATTGGAGATGTCGTAGAAGTCATACAACCTCTATTAGATGTAACAGTCAATGTTACATTATATACACCCGCTTTAGCATAAGTATGAGAATTTGATGTTCCAGTAGAGGCGTCACCATAATTCCAATTGCTATTCGCGATTGATCCACCACCAATTGAACTTGTATTAGTAAAGTCAACGTTAGGTCCGGTACACAACGCTTTCGAAGTAAACGAAGCTACTGGATTTGGATTAACTGTTACACTACTTGTCATTGAGTTAGTACATCCTGCAGCCGTTGTAACTGTTAACTGAACAGCATATGTACCTGCACTAGCATAGGTGTGACTTGGGTTCAACAATCGACTTGTTGCGCCATCACCTAATGTCCAACTATTCGCCCCTCTTGTTGAGGTGTTGCTAAACGCTGCTGCACTTCCCTCACACGGAGAGTTTGCAGTAAACGCTACAGTAGGCTGCGGAGATACCACAACTGCTTGCTTAGCTTCCATTGAACATCCGTTTCCATTTGTTGCCGTTAACGTTACGTTAAAGGTTCCTGAGGAGTTATACGTATGGTTAGGATTCTTAGCCGCGCTTGTACCACCGTCTCCGAATGTCCAGGCGTATGTGTTCGTTCCTGCTGTATTGTTCGTAAACTGAATACCCGCTTTCTCACAACCCGAAGCTGTGGCGAATGCTGTTTTTGGTAATGCGTGAATTGTGATTTGACTTGAAGTTGAAGACTCACAACCATTGCTATTTTTCACAGTTAACATTACCGTGTATGTACCTGCCGACTTGTATGTATGGCTAGGTGATGTAGTTGTACTTGCTCCACCGTCACCGAAGTTCCATAGGTACGACCCAGTGCTACTTTTGTTTGTAAACGATACGGCTGTTCCTGCACAAGCGTCGCTTGCAGAGAAGTCAGCTGTTGGCGTGCCAAATACCGTTACACTAACTGATTTAGTATCTGTACAACCCGCAGCATTTTCGGCAGTTAATGTAACTGTGAAATTACCAGAAGCTGTATATGTATGTGATGGTTTAGTTGCAGTTGAAGCAGCGCTTCCGTCTCCGAAGTTCCAAGAGTACTTAGTAGCACCTCCAGAATAGTTAGAGAAACTCATTGCATTACCCACACAAACATTAGCGGTTGTAAAGTCTGCAGTTGGCACGTCATTTACAACTACAGTAGTTGTATACGAATTTGAACATCCATTAGCAGTAGCCATCAAGGTTACTGTGTAGTTACCAGCCGAACTGTATGTATGACTTGGGCTTGTAGCGGTAGATGTTGATCCGTCACCAAAGTTCCAAGAATAGGTTAATGTTCCGCTCGAGATACTGCTTGTATTTGTAAATGATGTTGCGTTACCTAAACACACTGTAGAGTTGTTAAACCCTGCAGTTGGTAAGTCATTCACTGTAGCAGTTGTTGTTTCTACTGTTGAGCAACCATAAGCACTATTAGCAGTCAATTTAACTGTATAAGTACCTGCTTTAGCATAGGTATGTCGTGGAGATTGTGCTGTACTTGAATTTCCATCGCCGAAGTCCCAATCATAAGATGATGCTCCTGTGGTTGTAGAAGTAAAGTACGAAGCTGTGCCTTCACAAACATCGCTTACAGACACACTAACTGTAGGTGCTTTGTACACCTGGATAGACTTAGTAACTGTACCAGAACAATTGCCTTGACCAGTTGTAGTTAAACTAACCGAGTAGTTACCTGCAGCACTGTAGCTGTGTGTTGGGTTTTCAGCACTTGATGTGCTGCCATCACCGAAGCTCCATGCATATGTTTTTGTACCTGACCCTCCAGTAGTTGCATTTGTAAATGTGGTTGTTCCACCTGCACAAACACTAGTAGCAGAAAAATCTGCTTTTGGAGTATCATATACTGTAACACTTGATCTCGTTGTATCCTTACACCCTTTATCTGATTCAACAGTTAAAGTAACCGTGTATGTTCCTGCTTTATTGTATTTATAGGTTGGTGTAGTCGTTGTGAACGTAGCACCGTCTCCCATATCCCAGTGATTACCGTGATTTGAAGTAGAGCTATTTGTTGCACTTACTGATTGACCTGTACATAAATTAGATAAGCTGAACGCAGCTGTTGGGTTAGGGAATGAAACAACTTTTGCTTCGAACGAATCGCGACAACCGTTGTTGTTGTATGCTACCAGTTTAACATCAAATGTTCCTGCTGAAGTGTATACATGTGTTAATGCTTTAGCCCCAGAATTTGATGTTGCACCATCTCCAAACGTCCAAGCATATGAATGTGCATATAGCGTTCCATTGTTAAATGGTTTACCTGTATTCACACAACGATCATCTTTCGAGAAGTAAACAGAAGGTTTAACCTTCACTGTTACTTTCTTAGTTGTTGTATCGTCACACTCGTTACCATCCTTAGTAATTAATGTTACGTCATACGATTGAGCTACACGATAGAAGTGAACAGGGTTTTCAACTGTTGATGACGTTTTATCATCAAAATCCCAAGTGTATGAGGCAGCGTTTGTAGATGCGTTGATAAATCGAACGCTATCTCCGAAACACTCATCATTCGCCGTAAATCCAGAAACACCTTTCTTAGCTATAGTTACGTTTCTTGTAACAGAATCGATAAATCCACCTGGAAGGAAGATTTTAAACTTAACTGAGTACGTTCCTGTAGTTGCATACTTATGCGTTGGGTTTTGTGCAGTTGAACTAGAACCATCACCAAAGTCCCATGCAAACGCAGAGATTTTACCACAGTTCACAGAAGTTGCATTCTTAAACAACACTTCTTCCTTAACACAATCAAATACTTTCGTAAATGCTGGTGTTGGTACGTTAGACACATTCACTGTGCTAGTTGATGAATCAACGCAACCAATGTTCGACGTTACTTTTAACTTAACTGTTTTAATACCACTTGTTGCATAAACGTATGAAGGCACGCGTGCTGTACTTGTGTTTCCGTTACCGAAATCCCAAGCAAACCTAGTCAATGAACCTGTAGCCACTGTCGAGTTATTTGTAACCGGCATCACATCATTGAAACAATGATTAGCCACAATAAATGATGACTTAGGCAATGGTGCTATCGTAACCTTTACAGAGTTTGTAGGTTTAGTACCACAACCACTTCCTGAAGTTACATTTCTTCTATAGAAAGTAGTTGACGTTAAACCTGTTGTAGAAGTAAACGATGCAGAAGTAGCTCCTGAGATATCCGACCAAGTCGTATTATCTGGAGAAGTCTGCCATTGGTATGTATATGAGTTGTCTCCACCAGAAGGGCTTGTTGTGCCATTCATTGGATCGGCAGGGCTTTGAGGACAAACACTGTGGTCGTTACCAACCAAACCAGCGTATAGATCATTGTAAACAAGAATCTTTGTCGCATTACTGGCTACCGAACCACATCCTGATCCACCTATAGACATTAATCTATAGTATGTTGTTGAGGTCAATACACCAGGTGAGTAACTTGTTGTTGTTGCGCCTGCAACAGAACTCCAAGAAGTTCCATTACTTGAAGATTCCCATTGGTGTGTCCATGTTCCGTCTCCACCAGTTGCCGAAGCACTTTGGCTAATCGTAGCAGGCATCGTGTTGTAACAAATATTTTGGTCTGAACCTATTAAAGCTCCAGCCAATTTGTCGTAAACAGTTATTTTTAAACTTCCCGTATAAGAAGGTCCACATCCTACATCAGTAGTTGCAGCTCTTCGGAAATACGTAGTAGTTGTTAATGTTCCACTTGTATAATCTGCGCTTGTAGCACCCGATATGTCACTGAAGTTAACATTGTCTGTTGACGACTGCCATTGGTACTGGTAAGCACCAGCACTACCTGAAGCCGCAGCCGTAGATGTAAACATCGATGGTGCTACATTATAACATATTGTCGAAGCGCTAGATATAGTACCAGCTGCTAATGCAGTAAGTACATTTACAGATTGTGTTGCTGTATCTCTACAACCAACATTAGACTCACTCATAATAGTAACCGTATAGGTACCATTACTTGCATAGGTGTGTGTTGGACTTGTTGTAGAAGCTGTTCCACCATCGCCAAACATCCAGTCGGTCGAAGCCAATGAACCCGTAGCCACTGTGCTTGTATTTGTAAAACTCATAGCATCTCCTAAACAAGAATCTGACTGAGTAAACGAAGAAACAGGATACGCCCAGTAAGGTACCGAAGTACTTGCTGAATTATCGCTAGCATCTACATCTCCATCAGCGTTCGTAACTGTTATGACATTAGCAGTTGTTCCGCTTAGGTCTACAGTTAAAGGTAAGGTACGTGTATACGTAACACCTTTAGCAAAAGGTCCTGTTACCGTCACCAATGTTGGCGTTCCAGCATCAACGCTTACGTTGAAGCGTGCAGCTTGTTGAATGATGTCACCTTCGTTCTTGAAAGTAACCGACACTGTAGCAGCTGAATTCATTGTTCCACACATTGAATCACTTGTTACAGACATAACGTTTAAGTCTGGATTGATTTCTAATGCACCAATTGTTGGCATTGTTAGAGATCTTGTAGCACCAGCGATATCTTTCGCTGTACCCGTAGAATCACCTGCACCATAAAATCTTTCTTGATTCATATGGTAATCTGGAGAACTACTTGGATGAGGGTTCATATTCATTGAACTTCCATCACCAAGAGTTGAATAGGTATTCAATACAGTTGCTGAACGGTTGCCTCCTGAATAAATCAGATTTGTACCTCTTGGGTTGTAATAATTATTATTGTCTAACGTGATTAATGCACCTGGCGAAGTGGTTGAATAGTAAGCATAACTAGCTGTTGATACAATTGAACCAGAAACACTAAAGATGTTGTTTCTAATATCTAGGTAGTTACCAGACGACCTGTAAAATGCTCTACATGCAGGAGAAGAAGAGGGGTTTACTTCTACTGTGTTATGGAAGTAGTCAACATAATCACAACCGTTATTGTAAATACCATAATTTGTACTAGTATACACTCTAAATCCAGAGATTACGTTATTCGCAAACAGTAACCTGTTGGTAGATGCTCCATCGCATTGTAACATGTATGCACCATAGATTCCAATATTCTTAATGATATTGTTTGTAATAGTAGTGCGAGACTGGGTACTACTTGAACCAACATAACCCAAGTAAAATGGATAATACGAATACGTTGAAGTTGGATTCATTGTAATGGTATTGTTATGAATGGTAGCACCACTCAGATAATACATGCGTGCTCCGTAATAACCTGCATTCACCATTGTATTGTTCGTAAACATAAACCCACTGGTTCTCAAAGTTGAACTAGAACTTCTACCAACAATTGAAAAACCGTATCCTCCGTTTTCAAATCGACAACTATCAATATGCAGGCTATCTGAATTTCCAAGTGATCCTGAGCTATAACTCGTTGTGCTTGAATTCACAACCATAGGAGTTCTATTTGAAGAACTGGTTAGAGTTCCGCCAGTCTTAAACACACATCGATCAACGTTTACGTTGCTTGACATCATGATGTGCATTGGCCAACCATAATCCAAGTTAGTCGACTGTACAGTTAAACCTCTTAAGTTTACATAGTCCGTGCTGCTAATTCTTAGTGTGTGGAAGTTGCCATACGAATTATTCGCAAATGTCAAAATAACATCGGCAGGATCTCCTGATGCTGATTGTAATGTGATGGTGTTGGTACTTGACGTACCTAGGATGTTTTCTATTGACCATTGGCCAGTATACGTTCCTGCTGCAATATTAAATGTAACAGCCCCACCGATACCAGCACATTGCATTTCATCGATTGCATCTTGTATAGTTTCAAAATCGCTTGAACTAGTTCCTACTGTAAACACTCCACCAGCCATTGGCACACCTATAGTGGTCGTTGGGCCCTCATCGTTACTCGTTACGTCGTCGGTTGTACCATTTGGCAAGCTAGTCCACGAACGTACTTGAACACAACCCGCAGTATGACTACCAGGGCTTGTAAACGTCAAAGTATCAGACGTACACCCAGCAAGAGACAATCCTGTAAATGTTTGAGATTGGCTTGTGGCACTTCCGAATTGATAATGTACCGTTAACGCCGTAATCGTTGTAGTCCCAAAATTCTTAACAGCCACCTTAACCGTTTGGTTACCGGCAGTAACTACGCCAGAAGGTGAAAGTATTTCTGTAACACCACCATCTAACGCTCCAGTTTCCACCTCATCTGCACCTGGGTGAGTTGTAGCGGGATTTCTGTTAGCGCCGTCCATATCCGTAGTTACAGACGATATGGATGGGAATCTTAAGAAACAACCATCAGCGATATGTAAGTCACTTGAGCTTTTAAACGGCACCATAACCGATTTTGAATTCCTATCGGATGATGAGCTATATGTATTTAGTGCTGTTTTTGTTCTGTACCCACCATTATAACACGCATACTGCCCCGTTTTGTTGTAATAAACGTTGTAGTCTAACACACGTGTTGAACCATTTGCCGTGGTAGTAGTATAAAATGGCAAATGATTTGTAGTGTTCGAATTACCATTAACCACTAAGATGTTGTTTCTAACATTATAGTAATTCACAGAGCTAAAATATAGTGCACGGGCTTGTGAGGTTGAGTTTATATCCAAAACCATTGTGTTATGATATATATCCCAATAATCACTACTGTAATTGTATAAACCATAAAACGTTGGATTACCTCTAAAAGATCCAATAGTATTGTTAGCAAAAATTCCTCGTGTTGTAGAACCGTTGTCACAATTATTCAGATAAACCCCTTGATAACCTGAGTTTCGAATTTGGTTCTGAGTAATTTGAACATTGTTTTTGACATAATAACAATAAATACCTGTATAAGCTTCAACAGCAGTTGAAAGGTTAATTACATTATTGTGCACAACCATACCGGTTTGATAGTATAAATACATACCGTAATAACCGAGGTTATTCATGTTACAATTGGTTATCTCTAACCCAGGTGAAAGTGATGAAGTTGAAGACCCACCGCCATAAGCCGCGATTCCCCATGCTGCTTTAGAAATAGAGCAACTGTCTATTTTTATGTCAGTTGCCTTATAACCAGTATATTGACTTCTTGCACTACCGTTTACCAGAATGCCAATAAAATTAGACGATGTGTTTTCTGTTGTAGTCTGTATTACACAGTTACTAACCGTAATGTAATCTGACCTTAATAAATGTAGAGGCCAAGCAAATGTTGTATTGGTATTTAAAATTGTTAAATGACGTAAAACAATATATTTCGAAGCGTTCAATTTTAACGTATGTCTAGCAGAAGTGGTCGTAGTTGCATTGGTGATTTTAACATCACTTGCGTTACCCGAAGCAGCTTGAAAGGTAATTGTATTGGTAGCAGATGCACCTGTATAACTTCCTAGTTCAAATTGACCTGTGTATGTTCCTGATGCAATGTTGAAAACAACTGCCCCACTAACACCAGCACAGTTCAACGCGTCAATGGCGTCGTTGATGGTATTGTAATCTGAACTTGTTCCACCTAATGTAAATGTACCCGACATGGCTACACCAAAATTTGAAGTAGCTGTATCATTCGTTGCATTTCCATCTGTTGTGGAATTTGGTGCTGATGTCCAAGCATTGAGATTGGTACACCCAACGGTGTGACTAAATGTTGTAGTAAAAGTGATGGTGTCGTTTGCACAACTTGCCAGTGTATTGGAAACCGCTTGTGAGACAGTTGAGCCACCAGCTACTTTGTAATTTACATTATAACCTGCAACAGAATTGTTTCCATAATTTCTTACAATCACCTTAACGGTTTGAGTTCCTGAAGATACAGTCCCTGAAGGCGATTCAACAGACACAATCCCAATATCGTTTGATGCCGTACCTACTTCATCCGCACCAGGATGCGGAAAAACTGGGTTTCTGGTATCTCCGTCGATATCTTCTGATACTGCTGAAATACCTGATACTTTGTCAAAACAAGCATCCGATAGGTGTAAGTTTGAAGCACTTACAAATGGTGGTTTAGTATTAATTGAATTCACATCTCCAGCCGTACTGTAGGTATTTAATACTGACGCAGTACGACTACCTCCTGAATATATAAGGTATGTCCCGTTCGGGTTATAATATACGTTATAGTCGCATTGCCGTGTTGAACTTGGCGAAGATGTATTGTACATCGCATAATGATTGCTAGTAGACGAAGATCCTTGTACACTAAAAATATTATTTCTAATGTCTGAGTACGAAACTGAAGAATAATAGCAAGCCCTTACTGTTGAAGTACTAGATACTCTTATGTCTATCGTATTGTGGTAAACCTTCCAATAATCACCGCTATAGTTATAAAAACCATAGTATGTTGGAGACCCAGCAAAGTTCCCAATAATATTATTGTAAAACTCCCCTTTCTGAGTAGAAGGGTTATCACAGCTACTCATATAGATTCCATAGTAGTCCGACTTATAAATTTGGTTTCTATTAATACGTGATGGGGCAGTTGACGATGAACTACAGTAATACATGTACATGCCCGCATACCCATTTGAAGCCAAAGTAATATGGTTATCCAATAATTGGTGAGCACTTAAATAGTATAGCTGTAAACCATAATAACCTGCACTCGTCATGGTATTGTTTGTAAATACAAAGTTGTTAGAACGGCTTGAAGTATTTGACCCATAATTTGAACAAGCAGCATATCCCCCTTTGGTAAATGTACAGCTATCAATTGTAACGTCATTGTTCACAGTACCGGATGAATAGCTTGTCGCGTTGCCATTAATTACCAAGTTATTGTTGTAGCTAGATGAACCCGTGTATGCACACTTAAACTCGCAATTACTAAAACGTACATTGTTACAACTCCAGATTTGTCCTGGCCAGCCGTAAGAAGTTCCTTTCGCTTCTAATGTTACATCTCGTACAACTATATACGATGTTTTCTTAAGCAAGAACGTAGTAAGCTTGGTTGAGCTTGTCGACGAATACGCAAATGTTACATTCGCCGGGTTGCCTGTGGCCGACTTAAATGTCACTGTATTGGTGGATGAAGCACCTGGTATATCACCTTCTAGAACCACTTGACCCGTGTATGTTCCACTGGCGATATTCATCACAACTGGTCCACATACACCAGAAGCCTTAAGATCTGCCATCGCTGCCGCCATAGTTGCATAGTCGCTTGAGGATGTACCCACCGTATAACTGCCTGACAGCCCCTTATTGAGGCTATTTTTCAAAGTATCATTCGCCGGGTTGTTGTCTGTATTTCCATTTGGGTCGTCTGTTTTAAACACAAAATTGAACGTTGAGGCGGAAGTCCCATAAGAATACGAACCAAGGTTCACCGTTGTTGATGCCCCTGCCGCTAAAGACCCACTGTAAGAATATGTCGATTGACTAGTACCGTTTACAGACCAAATAACATCAAAATCGGTTACGGCATTGGTGCCTTCATTCTTAACTTTAACCTTTATGGAGTCCGAACTAGAACAGATAGCACCCGATGGATTTTCCAACGATTCTACCGTCATATCATCTGTAACCAACAATTTGTCTTCGAATAAATACCACTCGTTATTAGAATAGTTACTACCACCAGTACCAAAAACAATATTTGGTGATCCTGCAGATGAATTTAAGCCAGAAGTAACTTGTACTGCGGATGACGAGGACAATTGTGTACCTACCGTCATTGAAAATGCAGATGAATTGTAATGATAATTCATATCCACTATGTAGATATCATTTGTCGCTTCGTCTAACACTACAGCAAAATATGCATAGCTAGACGATCCCAGCTTCCATGAGTAATTCAAAATCCACAACTGTCGTTTTCCAGTGGTCGAGCCATAAGGAATTGCATAAATGTAGTCATAGGTCGATATATTAGTTCCCATGTTTTCCCAGAAATAAGCAATCGTTGAATCAGGTAAATTCGAATTCGGTAAACTGGAATTCGTATTCAACGACGTATTCACCGCTGTACCTGCTACGGATTTATTGAAGGTCAATAAACCGTTTTTTGATACACTGAATGAATCAACAGTGCCGCCATAAAACTTAAATGGAAAAGGGATAGCAACTGCTTTCGACCAATAATTTGTCGAATTGTAACTACCTGTAGATCCACCTGGCCCTGAATTACCTCTATGGATAATTGTCCCTCCAGTCGTTACATAGTCATAGTATGTGCTACGATAACTCCCTGGGTTCCCAACATCCAATGATGATTTTGACTGGTCGTACGTATACGTTTGCGCAGACACATTAGTTGGAATGAACATGGCAATCACACCGATTACCATTAAAAATGAGTAAATTTTTTTCATAAATCTAAATACTATTTGTTCTAATAAAAAATGCAGAAACAGAGTCAACTCTACCCAGAAAAGGGAGAGATACCTAAAATTGGAAGGGTTTTTAGATACAAAACCCAATTACACACTACTTCTACAAGTTCAAATGTTATGATAATGTCAGCCAAATGCAAGTTTTTATCCCCATTTACGCCATAAGTACACTTTTGATGACACTTTTTCGTTTCCCAAAAACGCATCTTGAAGGCTGTTTTTAAATTAGAAACTCTACTTTTAGTTCTCAATTAAATGCCCTATCATTGCATCAGAGAGTCCCGATCAGGAATTCTTTTTTCTACATTATTTCCGAACCCTTTCGCGATTACTTTTAGAATCACAATTATTAAAAATCATAACACCACGTATCACTTTATATGTTTGATATTATAACGCTTAATGACATGCTCGTTTCCGAGCTTAAAGAAATTGCAGCCAAACTAGACATAAATAGTAAAGGCCTAAAAAAACAGGACCTCATCTATAAAATCTTAGAAGAACAAGCTGTAAAAACACCGGCGGCACCAGACAAACCTGCCAAGCCAGCCAAACCAGCCAGACAGGAAAAACCAGCGAATCAACGCAACGACAAGCCCAAGGCAAAGTCGGATAGACCTGAGAAATCAGAACAAAATTCTGAGGATAAACCAAAACCTCGTGAAAGACGACCGCGCAACCAGAATCAAGAAAAATCTTCTAGTCATCACGGAGACAAAAAACAACACTCAGGGGATAAATCTGAAAGAAAAAAGGACCACCACCAGTCGAACCAAAACGACAATAAGAAATCTGACGACGACGCACGCATCATTGAAGCGATGGACAGCAATGAAGCACCAAGTAAAAATCAGAAAGACAACAATCAGAAAGACAGTCAACACAACAACAAGTCAAATAATCGGTCACAGCGTGAGCGCGACCCTGAAAAGGAAAAACGCAAAGAAATGCGCGACAACCTACTCAACTATCTTGAGTTAGAAGGTGTTGTTAGTACCCAAGGTGTATTAGAGACTATTCAAGATGGATATGGTTTCTTGCGTTCTGCAGACTACAATTATCAACCATCTCCTGATGATGTTTATGTACCACCACATTTGGTCAAATCATTTGGATTAAAAACTGGCGACGTTGTACAAGGGACTATTCGCCCACCTAAGGAAGGTGAAAAGTACTTTGCACTTATTAAAATTGAGATGATCAATGGCAAGTCTCCAGCATTGGTTAGAGACCGTGTATCGTTCGAACATTTAACTCCTTTATTCCCAGAAGAAAAATTCAACTTAGAGTATAATGCAAGCAATTACTCGACAAGAATCATTGACCTAATCACGCCAATTGGTAAAGGTCAAAGAGGGCTCATTGTGGCGCAACCTAAAACCGGTAAAACGAATTTGTTGAAAGACGTTGCCAATGCCATTTCTGCCAACCACCCTGAAACCTATATGATTATCCTTCTGATAGACGAACGTCCTGAAGAGGTTACCGATATGGCCCGAAGCGTGAAGGCTGAAGTTGTCGCATCCACTTTTGACGAGCCGGCAGAAAAGCACGTTAAACTTGCAAACATTGTTTTGTCGAAGGCAAAACGACTTACGGAATGCGGACACGACGTTGTCATCTTACTTGATTCGATTACGCGTTTAGCAAGGGCATACAATACGGTGCAACCTGCATCTGGCAAGATATTATCTGGTGGTGTGGATGCAAACGCATTGCATAAGCCAAAAAGATTCTTTGGTGCAGCCAGAAACATCGAAAACGGCGGCTCATTGACTATAATCGCTACGGCTTTAATTGACACAGGCTCTAAAATGGACGAAGTGATTTTTGAAGAATTTAAAGGCACAGGTAATATGGAATTACAGTTGGATAGAAAGCTTTCTAATCGACGCATATTCCCAGCCATTGACATTATTTCAAGTAGCACAAGAAGAGAAGACTTGCTACTTGATAAGGTAACCAATCAACGTATGTGGGTGTTACGTAACTACTTGGCCGACATGAATAGCGAAGAAGCTATGAATATGATGCTTAAGCAGATGCAAGGCACAAAAAACAATGATGAGTTCTTGATTTCAATGAATTCATAAGCACTTATCCACCAAAATCAACTTCCTATTCACCACCCAAGTGTATTAAATTTGGGTATGATAAAGTACATATCCCTAAAATCCTTTTTGGTTATGGCATGCATATGCCTGTTTGGCTTTAATGGTTATGCCAAAAAATACAAATACGAAGTTCGCATTTACACCATCGTGTATAATGGAGACACCCTAGAAACAGGAGGCCATGTAATTCGATCTGGCATTCTTAAGAAACACACCAACCGAATGCCTATCGCAACGCTTAACGACGGCAGAAGTTTACACCTAGAAATGTGGCTTACCGTGGAAGGTGTTATGCTCGACAAATTCAACGTGTTCCAACACAAATACTACGCTCTTGACGGGGAAGTTTGGTTACTCATGACTGTTTCACCTCGGCTGAAATTTCAAGGCAGACACTACGACAAGGGTCATTACACCTATCGAGATCAACGAACTGGCGAATCACTTGAAGTAATGTATCGACTAACCGTTGATAGGTAAAAGCAGAAAAAATAACAATAAAAAAAGCCCTTCGAACGAAGGGCTTTTTTTATTACCAGATTTTAGTACCTATTTCTTTTTCGACCACTCTGAAATCGATTTCTCATTCATTCGCATATAATTCTCATTCCCTGCTTTTTCTGCAAGTTCTTTAGACTTATTTGCTGTTTCAATAGCGTCCTTATACTTGCCTAATTTGGCCTCTATAAGTGCTTTTTGACGTACCATCCAGAACTTTTCATTATCCACGAGGGCAAGCTTAATCCACTCATATGCCATTTCCATGTCTTTGTCGTTATTGTAATAATACCGTGCTGATTGATAATATGTCGCCGAACTAACACCTTTCATTTTGATGTCAATTTCTTTCAACACTTGCTCGTCAACATTGGTTTTTATGTCAAGTACAACTTGTGTGTTGGCCCAAAGAAGTTCGAGGTTGCAACCTTCTGTAGTCAAGTTCGAAAACTGAAACGTCATCGTCTCAATAGCAACAGGATACTTGGAGTTCACCGCTACATCAAATCGTACAAGGTCTTCTTCTACTTTGTATTTACTCCCCCCAGTACCCCAATAACTAGTATTGGAATGAATCACTATTGTCCACATATCTTGGTTAGGAATCGCATACAAAGCATATGTTCCAGCAGGCACGTCATGCCCATTAATAGTAATATCGTCTGACGTTTTAATTTTCGTACTCGCGTTTGCGCCTAAACGCCACATCGTTCCATAAGGCACAAGGTCTCCGAATATTGCTCGCCCTTTCATGCTCGGACGAGAATAACTAACACTCACATCCGTTAAGCCCACCTTTTGTTCAACTGTTGACAAAGGGCTAGGTGCCGGAACACTAATTTGTGCGTTTGCTGTGCCCGCCAACGCCAAAAGAATAAGTAAATTTCTAAGTTTCATTCTAAAATAATTTGATGTCAAATATAACACATGACCTCGGCTGAAAGTTTAAATTATTGTTACCTATTTTGGAACAAAAAAGCCCCACATAAATGCAGGGCATAAAATTCGTTTTTAAAGGCGTTTAAAATTTATACTGAAACCCTAATCCAAACAATTCTTTGAATTGAGTGCGAGGTCCTTTAACACCAGGCTTGTTTACAGGGTCATATTCAATTTTTGTATCGTGATCATACTTTAAATGTGTAAACACGTTGGCGCCGATATATTTACCTAGTTTAAAGTCAAAACGTACCTGCCAGTCAACATCAATATTCCCCTGGTTTTCTTTCACCACGTCGGTATAGTTGTTAAACAATTCTAAGCTCGTTCTCAATCCCACGTTTTTCAATATGGCTTTATCTTGGTATATAAACGACGTCAATGCTCCGAACTCATCTCTTCTATTCGGATTGTCATGTGTACTAGGTATATAGATGTTTTGTGCTGCGATGCTGTCATCCGTCACAAATGTCCATTTACCGGCAGCAGGAGAAATATAAATCGACAACTTATCGGTAGGTTTTAAATCAATTCCAAGAGACAGTTTCAGGTATGCTGGCGACATAAATCTAGAAATTACTGGTCTGTTATCGTTCTCATCATTAAAGTCAAAGCCTTGATCAAATTGACTCTCAAAACGAGTTAATGCGGCCCAACTCAATTTATCCGACGCTTTCCGACCCAACTTAGACTGAAAGTCAATCTTGTCTTCATTTTTTCTTAGATAATCTCCTTTGTTTTTCAAAACGCCATAGGCCAGGTCTAAGTTGTTATCCCAAGTCCAGTTGGCGAATTTATAATTCGCAAACCCATTGGCTAGTGTCGTTAGCGATATAGCATTGACACCCCCTAAAGACCAATTATTAAACGAGCCCTGGTTAAAGTTTAAACTTACTACCCTACCTGATTTCCATTTCATTTCGGGTTGCAAGGCTTTTAACTGACCACTGATGGCGTCAACTGCTGACTGAGCTTTAGCTAAGGCAACTTTCGCATCTGCTAATTCTTGATTTTTTTGAGCTATGGCAACCGAGTCGATTTGCGCAAAGATCGAAACTGTCAAACTCAGCAATAGAGCTAAGGACAATACTAAATGTTTCACGAAAATATTTTTGACAAAAATAAAAACTAGTTGCCACCACAAGTACTTTGAACATTTATTTGTTTACACAATGTCGACTAAAACTGTTGTCTGTACGGAAAAAGTAGTTAGTTCTAATTATAGAATCAACAGCCCGAGCATACTGTCCTTACTCAAATCTGATAAGTACGTGATTTTTATCAACCTTTTCTTGGACTTCGACTTCAACTTTTGACACCACACCTTCATTTGGTGAGGCTATCACATTCTCCATCTTCATCGCCTCTAACACCATTAAGGCCTGCCCTTCTTTCACATGGTCTCCTTCAGAAACTTTTATTTCGAGCACTAGGCCTGGCATGGGCGATTTAATCTCGGATACTTTGTCAACAGCCTGTTTATCCATACCCATCTGAGCCAATAGCATGTCAAAATCATCTTCAATCTGAATACTAAATTTTTGGTTATCTAATAAAAGATTCACTGACTTGTTGTTGTAGTCAACATCAATTACCTCAGCAGAAATGGATTCGTTGTTTAAGATAATGTGAAAGGTCCCATTGGGCAATAGTTGACAATCAAATGAAACGGGCTCATTATTTATAGTATTACTATCGATATCAAAAGTATGACGCTGATTTACTGATGCCTTAAACATAATGCTGGTTAGTTTTCTTCTCCGAAGTATTCTACATAATTATTGTGGGTCTCCCACAACTTAATTCTATGTAATTTACAATTGTTTAAATGTGGTTCAATCTGTTCCCAGATACCAATTGCCAAGTTCTCGATAGATGCCATTTTATTATGCATAAAAGGTACGTCCAAATTCAAATTTTTGTGGTCCAATACATCAACTACGTTTTCATTAATAATGTCACGTAGTTTCTTAAGATCCATAATAAAGCCGGTGTCTTGATTTGGCGTCCCCTTAACTGTTACATACAAGTCGAAGTTATGCCCATGCCAATTTTTGTTAGCACATTTACCAAAAACCGCTTCATTCTCTTCTTCAGACCACTTGGGGTTAAACAGCTTATGCGCTGCATTGAAGTGTTCCTTTCGGGTGATATATACCAATTTGTTCGCCATCGAAAATGCGATGCAAATATACAACGACTACCTTTGCATTATGACAATAAAGGAAGCACAAAAAAATATTGATACTTGGATTAATACAGTGGGCGTCAGGTATTTTAACGAGTTAACCAATACCGCGTTGTTAATGGAAGAAGTAGGTGAAGTTGCTCGACTGATGGCACGCATCTATGGTGAGCAAAGTGCCAAAGAATCTGACCTAAAAAAATCGCTTCCCGACGAGTTAGCGGATGTCTTATTTGTTCTGATGTGTATTGCCAACCAAACTGGTGTGGACCTCACTTCTGCCCTTGAGAAAAATATTGAAAAAAAATCGCAACGCGACGACGACCGCCACCTTAACAACCCAAAACTAAAAAACTAGCGTTTTTCCATTGGGACCCAATCACGTGATACTGGTCCAGTGTAAATCTGACGTGGTCGGCCAATAGGTTGATTCTGGTCTCGCATTTCTTTCCACTGTGCTATCCAACCAGGAAGACGACCCATGGCAAATAACACGGTAAACATTTCCACTGGGAATCCCATTGCTCGGTATATGATTCCAGAGTAGAAATCAACGTTAGGGAACAATTTCCTTTCAGCAAAATACGGATCTGCCAAAGCTGTTTCTTCCAACTGTTTTGCAATATCAAGAACAGGATCGCTGATGCCCATTTTCTCCATGATATCATCAGCTGATTTTTTGATAATCAACGCACGAGGATCGTAATTCTTATATACTCTATGTCCAAAACCCATTAAACGGAATGGATCATTTTTGTCTTTTGCTTTTTCAATAAAACGTTGTGCACCACCTCCATCATTCTTGATAGCCTCCAACATTTCTATTACTTTTTGGTTAGCACCGCCATGCAATGGTCCCCATAAGGCTGCAATACCTGCTGAAATACAAGCATACAGATTTGAATGTGATGACCCAACAATTCTTACAGTTGACGCCGAGCAATTTTGTTCATGATCCGCATGTAAGATGAGTAGCTTATTCATCGCTTCAACAAACACAGGATCAATTTCGTAATCTTCAGTGATATTTTTGAACGTCATGTTCAAAAAGTTAGAAGTATAATCCAACTTGTTTTGTGGGTAGATGATTGGGTGACCAACAGATTTTTTATGCAACATGGCCACAATGGTTGGCATTTTTGCAATTAAGCGTCTGATGGTTCTGTGTGTTTCAGCGTCAGATCTATTTGGATCTAAAGAATCAGGATAGAAAGACGACAAAGACGAGATCATGGCGGTAAGCTGTCCCATTGGATGCGAGCCTGTTGGCCAAGCTTTGAAGATATTCTCCATATCTTCATTCACCAATGTATGGTGTCTTATCTGGTGATCCCAATCTGCATATTCTGTTTCATTTGGCAATTCACCATTAATCAACAGATACGCAACTTCTAGGAAAGTTGCATTTTTAGCAAGGTGCTCGATAGAATACCCTCTATGACGAAGAATTCCTTTTTCTCCATCTAAATAGGTGATACTACTGGTTGTGCTACCCGTATTTTTGAACCCAACATCAACAGTCACCGCACCTGTAGCTCCCCTTAGTTTGGAAATATCTAAACCTATTTCCTTTTCTGAACCTTCAATTAAAGGTATTTCAACTTCTTTTCCTTGGAACGATAAATGGGCTGTTTTTGACATCGAAATTATGGTGATTTTAGGTAGTGCGAAGTTACTCTTTTTTGGCCATTAATTTTTGGGTTGCTCAATAATTATTTTTATCCTTTAATACTGCTTCTGGTCCAAATGCAAAACGTTGATTTGCAAACAGATATACTTAGCAAAGCGCTAAGTCGATATGTGCATTAAATAGCAATTCGCACCAATACGAAAGTACTAACTATGATTACAATTTTTAGATAACTTTGTTTGCGCTACAATGGCGTTTTTTTTAGTTTAAACGAAATTCTTTGATGTCAGATAAAATCGAACAAATACTAACTGGACTTAATAACAAGGCAAATCTCAAACAAGATGTATATGGTCATTCGTTAGAAGTATTTAACGAGTTTAAAGCATGTGCGCTCAATGTGGTTGAGACATTGGCTCCAAAAATTTTAAGTAATGCCCAAGGCGTCGAAATTAGTCTGAATAGCTTTGGTGATTTTGAATTTCACTTGAAATTTTCCGGCGACACAATTGTCTTTTTATTACACACCAATGTTTTTGCGTTCCCACCAAAACATGCAATCAATAAAAGTACATACGTGAAAGAAAACCCAAATCGAGGCTATTTTGGCATGATTCAGATATACAACTTCTTGAGCGATTCTTTAAAATACAATCGACTTGGCGATGAAGGCTATCTCCTTGCCCGTGTGTTTGTAAATAGCGAAAACGACTTTTATGTTGAAGGTAAGCGCCAACTCGGGTTTTTATACAAAGAAATAGGCCGTCAAAAGTTAGAAAAAAAACACCGCCACAACATCATTGAACAATGTATGTTATACTGCTTAGATTTTGACTTATTCGTACCGCCAACAGACGCATTAAACCAAATTACAGTGCAACAGAAAAACTACTTTAACAACCCTTCTGGAATTGCTACCGGAAAGAGGCTGGGGTTTGAGGTTGTCAATACATTGAAAAATGAAACGAAATAGGGGAGAAATCTCATTCCTTATTGTGCTTAGTGTAACACTGCTTTTCGGCTGTGCTCAAAGACATAGCCATATCCCAAGAGCACATCACTTGAACAATAAGCCCACCAAAATTGTGCGTTCAGGACATTATGTACGGCAAAACCAAAGGTTAGCCGTAACCACCCCTCAGCAAAAACTAGGAACCGAATTAGAAAAAGTAAATTCTTCTGTAGACCTCATGCCAACATCGAAACTGAGCGACGTGCTCCTTGAGTTAGATAATCTAAAAAAACCACTAAAGAAATCTCAATGGCGCAATGACTCAATCACCAAAGCAGACACACTTTCTCCTTACGACGTTGACCAGAAGCTAATAAAAGGTTCAGGAACAATGTTTGCCATTGCCTCAGGCATGAACGCCGCCCTGCTCATTACTCCTTTATACAATTACCTAAATATTGTACTTTTATTAGGACTTGCTCTACTTATCATAGGTTACTTTGTTTTCAAATTCGTTGAAAACACTAAGCAGAACAGAATTCAACCAATAAAATATCGAGCACAGAGTTACGCCAAGCTTAGTCAAATTAAAAAAGCGTTTAACATTCTAATGATTATCTCTGGTTCAGCATTTTCACTAGCGCTAATGACTGCGACACTTGGCTCCTTTGGCCTTCCAATATTCTTTTCAGCGATAGGTTTAATTGCCTTATTGGGAGGATTGATCGTCGGTTTAGTTTTCTTGATTATGGGCACTTAGAGCATCTATCCCTTTGGCTGTAATTTGATAATAAAACGCTTCCATGTTATCCGAATCATATCCAATACTACGTACAAAACCACCATTGTCATTAAGTATCAATGGCGAAACCAGACCATCATGAAGTAAATTTTTTAAAATGTCCCCTACAATGTGGCGAGTTGTATTCATTCGGCACTCATCTACAATGTTGTTAAAGTGTTCTGGAAATAATAAAAGCTCCAAAACTGAAATAGAAAACTCATCCATGACTATACTTTCTTTGCTTCCATGTGTACGAATTAAACAAACTTAGCACTGCAATAGTAGAGATATAGATTGGATGAATGAATTGTATTAACGCAACATATTTGAGTAACCTTTGTTGCTTAAAAAAGGTCAAGATTGATCCAAAAAACAAACAATCAATTATAGTTTTCGCAATAAACACTATGGCTAACGATTGCCACAGATTCACATCATTCGACAAAACAGCAATTAATATGCTCAAAACGTAAATGGCATAAAATGCTGTCAACCCAATAATATAGAAGTTATAACGAGCACCCTTAGCGTATTTAGTTTTTTTAGCCCACCTTATCCGTTGATTTAGGAATGAACTAACCGTTTTGGGTGGTGTAGTATAAACCATCGCTTCTTGTTGTGTCACAAACGATATGTCATACCCCTTTTGAACAAATCGCTCTAATAAAAACACATCGTCTCCACTTGCAATCGATCGGTTGTCTGCATAACCTCCAACAGCCTTAAAGGATGCTTTACTGAACATCATATTGGCGCCATTGGCCAATACCGGTTTATTCCCTTTGATTAAAGATCCACCTAAAACAATCAGACTTATAAAATCCAGTTGCAAAAAGGATTGCCAAAGACCCTGTCGCAACTTAAACATCACTGGCCCTGCAGCAAACTGTGCATGATTGGTTCTACTCATGCTAGAAACCCAATTAGGCTCCATCACGCAGTCAGCATCACACATTAAAATGGTATCAAAGGACGCAGCTTCTACCCCTTCCTCAATTCCATATTTTTTACCCTGTTTTTCGTCGCTTAATGAAAGGTGCTTCACCTGTATACCAGATACTAGAATCCATTGATCAATCAGACATTCAGACCCATCACTAGAGTGGTCGTTGACCAACACCAGTTCTATTTCTAACCCATCCAACTTCTGATTTTGGATAGCCATTAACAAATCTGGGAGTTCGCGTTCTTCATTCCTGTAAACGACAAGCAGTGATACAGGCTTTGGTTGATATGCTATTGATTCACTTTTACCACGTTTCCAATAGCGCATGACAAGCAAGATAATACATGCATAAACAACAAATGAACTGAACAGTATTATACTAAGCATCATTTATTTCTGAACTTGTTTTGAGCTAAAAAGACCAACCCAATTAGACCAGGAACAATCAAATTAACTATCCAAATAATAAATGAAATCAAGATAACTTCCGACTCCAATAAAACACTCGAAAACAAAAAGAGCATAATCAACCCTCTCACACCTATTTCGCTTAAGGCAATGGTTGGAACAATCGTCTGGATATAATAGTACACAGGTATGAGTCCTACAACAAGTATCGCCTCTTTACTGGATAGACCTCCAACAGTAATGATTAACACCCCTAACTGCGTGCAAAAAACGACATAGCGCAGTAATGACGACAAATAGGCTTTTGTTAATGCCTTTTTGGAAAAGGACGCCATTGAATCCCGAAATTTCCCAAAGCGGTAAAACACTTTAATTCGGGTTAGAAGAGTGCCAGCAATTTCTGGCATCTTGTAATAGGCATAAAAACCAAAGAGTACGGTTAGACCAGCCAAAATCTGTGCCGTCAACAACCAATCCTTGGCAATCAGTTGACTTGCAAAAAACACGATTAAAGCACCACCGATTGTAATGGTAATGCATAGTTGCGACAAACTCCCTACGATACTGCTTGACACCGCTTGCTCGCGATATTTTTTCTCAACCACCCACATACGACCTGCGAACTCACCAACGCCGTTGGGTGTAAACAAACCCAACGACACGCCCATTAATACGCCTTTCACCGCATTGTATTTTGAAATCTTAGTGGTATTAAGAAGTAATCGTCGCCATTTCAATGACTCAATAAACCAGTTTAGTGGCATCAAAAGGAACACCAAAAGCAGTGAAGGCCAGATTTGAATAACGGTCTGCTTATACTCATTAAACAATGATACCGCCTGATGCCTGACAAATATTTCGTAGTAAAGAAATCCCAAGGCAATCAAAGCAACCAACCATTTGATAATGAGAATTCGTGTCTTGTGATTCTTATGGTTATTCAATAATTGCAACTACTTTTGACTAATGTCCTCTCGCTTACTTGATACGGAATTCGACCGCATAATCCTTGGAATTGATCCTGGAACAAATATAATGGGATACGGTGTCTTGGGCTGTAAGAAGAAATCTATTCATTTAATTAGTATGGGCATCATTACATTGGGTCGGGTTGATTCACATGCATTAAAACTAAAAAAAATATTTGAGCGTACGTTGAGTTTAGTTGACGGTTACCATCCTGACGAAATGGCCTTAGAGGCTCCATTCTATGGCAAAAATGTTCAGAGCATGCTCAAGCTAGGTCGGGCTCAAGGCGTTGCTATGGCTGCTGGTTTATATCGAGATATCCCAATATTCGAATACGCCCCGAAACGAATCAAACAAAGCATTACAGGAAGCGGAAACGCCAGTAAAGAACAAGTCGCCGGAATCCTAAAATCTTTATTAAAATTTGATGAAATCCCAAAGAACCTAGATGCTACAGATGGAATGGCTGCAGCCGTCTGTCATTATTTTCAAGGAGGCATTACCAGTGCCAAGCAACCCAATAAAAAGAACTACGGTAGTTGGGGTTCGTTTATTTCAGACAACCCTGATCGAATCAAGTAGCTATTTTAAACATGCTCTGATAGATGAGGCAATTTCCATCATCTCTTCATGCTCAAATTTCATTTTCTCTTGTGAAAAGTCAATATCCGCAACATGATTAATTGGGACCAAGTGAATATGCGTATGCGGCACTTCTAACCCAATAACGGCGGTCCCGATACGTTTACACGGCACTGCTTCTTTAACCGCTTTAGCAACAATTTTGGAGAACATGTGTAACCCAGCGTATGTTTCATCATCCAGGTCAAAAATATAGTCAACCTCCTTTTTAGGGATAATCAACGTGTGTCCTTTGCGCAATGGAAAAACATCCAAAAACGCCAGAAAATCTTCAGTTTCAGCTACCTTAAAACATGGGATTTCACCTGCTACTATTTTACTGAATATACTTGACATTAAATCGTGATTTCTAGAATCTCAAATGGGATTACACCTGCTGGAACCGTAACTTCAGCAACCTCCCCAACTTTACAACCCATCAAACCTTTACCTATTGGAGACTTAATCGATATTTTCCCCTTTTTTAAATCTGCTTCTTTTTCAGCGACTATCGTATAGGTCATTTCCTTATTCACCTTTTTATTCAACACCCTGACCTTACTTAATATTCCTACCTTAGACAAATCAAGAGTGCTTGGATCAATAACTCGTGAATTGCCTAACGACTCTTCCAGTTTAGAAATCTTAAGCTCTAACAAGCCTTGCGCTTCCTTAGCCGCGTCGTATTCCGCATTCTCAGATAAATCACCTTTATCTCTTGCCTCTCCAATCTGCTTAGAAATATTGGGACGGTCAACCGTCTTTAAGCGTTCGATTTGGTTTTTTAGGTTATCGAACCCCTCTTGCGACATATAGTTTATCTGTGACATAATCGTTTCTTGTATTGTTTAAAAAAAGAAACATTGCAATGGCAAGGCCAATGCAATGTTCCGCAAAGTTATATATTTCTTTTTTAGTGCTGCAAAAGCACCTTTATCACATCTTAATTAATCAACTAAAATTCTTACACCTATACCGTGTGATCCTCCAAAAGGATTACTTGCTCGGTAAGAATAATCAACGGCAAACTTGTTGTCGTTGTTTTTACTCATAGGTAAGTCAATTGAAAAACCTGCTACCAATCCGGTTAATGCTGAAGTTCTTTCATCAACGTCGAAAATACCTTTCTCGTAGGCAAATGCTCCTCTAAGTTTAAGAATTTCTTTGTACCCAAACTCTAAGCCAGCTGTTACTTGATTACGTGTATACGAATTAGACGTAAAGTTTAAGGCAGCCGTTAATCGCTTGTTATAGGTTTCTTTGGTATCATCAAGTCTGAAGTCATAAGACGCTCCGATATTAATCAATGTAGGCAATCCAAATCCAGCAGTTCTAAACAAGAATGACTGTTGTACATCGTTGTTAGGGTTAGTCGCTTTAAAGGTTACACCATCCCCGCTATAACTAGCATCTGGCCCAACGTTTTTCATACTAATCCCGAATTTGATATCATCCTTTTTCAATTTGTCTGACTTGTCGCTTGTTTCAGTATATTGAATACCTGCGTCAATCGCTATTCCTTGAACACTTGCGTTAGGGATTGCTTCAGAATGTACTCTAACAAGTACCCCTCCTGATATCGTTTTGGTAAACTTTTTAGCGTATCCTAAGCCAATGTTTGTGTTTTGCGGATTGATAGTCCCTAATCCCCCATCAGGTTGCTCTACAGTTGTTACTTCAATTTCTCCAAGATCCATTGTCATAACAGTTAAAGCTAAAACTCCTTCTCCACCTAAAGATTGTGCAAATCCAAACGCGTTAATTTGAACGCCAGATCCAACTAACCAATTTGTGTTCGAAAAACCTAACTCAGTACGTTTCGCATGTGCTAAGCCCCCCATGTTAAAGAAAGATGCTTCTAGCCCTCTAATACTCGATTGAGCAGCCCAGCCTAAACCACTTGACATTGCCCATGGGTTTATCATCAATTGACTTGCTCCGGATTGTCCTATTCGATCTGGATTACCAGCCATTGCAGCTAGCGATAAACTCGAAATCAGGATTACACTATATATTTTCTTAATCATTTTCTTTTAATCTATATCAATATTGGTTTACAATCCTTAGAACGAGTCTAAGTCTAACTCTCTCATTATCCCCATCCATTTGATGACTTTTTCACCTAGCTCACCTCCATCTACATGGATTAAGTAAGTACCACTGGCGATTGGCACCTTAGCATTGTTTTTCAAATCCCAAGTGACTTCAGTCGATTTGTCGTCTTTAATAATTCGACGTACAAGACTCCCATCCACTGTGTAGATTGAAATCTTACACGTCTCTGGTAGGTTTGTAATTTTAACCTTGTTCTCAACCGGGTTATTTTCATACTCTGAGTAAGCAAAATATGGATTAGGTACAAGTCTAATCGTTTCCATTGCTTCTTTTCCAAACTCAGCACTTCGCTCAGCAAATACGGCCTGAGTGTTGAATGAATATCTTGGATTGTTTCTATTTTCGTTTTCAGCGGTCACATAATACTGATATGGCTTTTTAACGCGTAGTTTAAATGTCACTTCAGTTGGCGGAACTGGCATACCGTTGTTGTTCGTTTCCATCTCATATCCATTGGCTAGGTATGAAGGCATCACCCACATCGCATGATATAGTACTTGTTGGTTTAACTCACGGAAATAATTATCTCCTGTTAACCCAGCCACTCTATCCATGTACGTTCTACAACCATCATACGCCGGTCCTGAAGGATATAAAGACTGCAGGTAACTACTATCTGTATCCATGATATAGATATAGTGTCTTCCTCCAAATCCTGCGTAGCCAGAACTATAGCTACCACCTTGATCAGTTGGGTTCCATTTTAAGTCTCTACCATTATTAAGTCCTTGGTAAGAATCTTCACCTAAAACAATATTTAAGCGTTCTCCAGTTTCAACGTTGATTGCATAACCAGGGAACCATGTTCTACCTTGTTCTGCAGCATTTTCACTGCCATCCTTATTAATAGAATTGTGTTTTCTTACTTCAAACTTAAGTGCACCACCTTGGTTAAGGTTTTCCTCTTCACCCAATTCCAACACTAAACACTGAGACCATTTTGATTCGTCTTTAGTAAACACCAAGTCGATGCTACTTAAGTTGTCCAAATTGTACCAGTGCGACGGAGGTTGTGTTCCTTGATACGCCACTCCTTGAACCAATGTGTAGTTTCTAGCAGGCTGAGGGCTTGCGTTAGAAGGAATATTCTTTGAAGCTAATCGGTAAGGGGCAATTCGTCCATCCCAAATTCTTTCATATACTTCGAATCTGTCAATGGCTGTACCATTCTCATCTCTAAAATCATGTTCAGAATAATCTGGCGTTGCAATAGTAGAACCTTCTCTACCAGCACGTATCCAGTTAAACCAAGCTCCATTATCGATATCTGGTATAGCCGTTAACCATTGCTTACTGTTGTCTTCCCAGCTCACACTCCAGCCTATTAGACCATTGCTTTGATCGACATCACTGTTACCAGGACCAACAACTTGCTTGATAGTTACTGAAAGGCCCCAATCGTTCAATTCGTTTTCAGTACTAATTGCAGTGATTAATTGCTCGTTTTCGTAATCAATCGTATAGTCAGAGAAAATTGTATCATTTGTCTCTGTGTTAATTAACATCCAATCTGTTGCATCGTCTACCAAACCATTCAATCTTCCAATTGGTGATGTTGCGCTAACATCTTCTCTCAATATTAACTCAAAGTTCCCTTTAGGTACTTTTAATGGATCTACAACTTTAATGTTAACCGGTCCTTGTCCGATTTCGTATTCTGGGAATTGTGTTCTTCCGTTGGCCAATATCTCATTAATTGAGGCTTCGGTCAACTCAAGATCAATGCCTCCATTTCCACGACCTTCAAGTCGTACAAGTTTTGGTCCATCACCGTATTTACCATTCACCTTTAATCCACCTTCCTCAGGTTCTGGGTTATGCGGAATTACACTGAACTCCTGAATCTTTCTACCCGCTAAATACTCTAGCTCTCTATGACCAGGCAATGCTGCGTAAGACACAACCATAAAGTAATATGGCTTATGGTTAACTAATGTTTTGTTACTACCAATAGCAAAAGCATCTTCTGTAATGGATACAGAGTGAACTAACCCTGTGTTTTTTCCATCAATCATTAACTTAGGTAGCGGTTGACCTAAAGCTTCATCAAAAGGTTGGTTAACCAACCTTGTGATACTATCGTCTAGGTCACAAGCAAAAACTTCTCTTGCCTTATCAATATCTTCTAAATCACCTGTTCCTACAGATGCGTTTTTAAGTTGGTAAATTCTATATCCTTGAAAAACATAAGTAACCGGTTGACCGTCACTAATCGTTACTTCCTTATATGCTTCAATTCTTTTCGTGTCGTTAAATAATAACACTACTTCATTGCTCAACTCTTGAGCCTCAACAATAGGAGCATCAGGACCATCAAGAATATCAAAACAGTTATCAAATAATTCTTGTGCCTTTCTACTACTTGCTTTCAATAAATCAAGAGAACCAGTAGCGCCACCAGAACTAGCTTTAGCCCAAACAACACCAACAGTAATCTTATTTACTGCACCTTGCTTAAGTGTAAAAGGTCCAGAAGTTTGCAGGAATCTTCTATCTGCAGGTGTATTACCTGATGTAGTTTCTGACCAGTCTTGATTACTATTTGGATCAGATTTACCTGGGAATATATAATCGGTACAATTACTTCCAGTTCTGCCGTTTGCTTCGTCTCTCGTTAAACAGTCACCATTTTTCCAAAGTCCTCTTAAGTAATTGTAGTAATGGATTGGCGTTTGTGGATTTCCAAAATTCGTAAAATCATTATCATAGTAAACGAACTTAGACATTCCTAGTTCGAACAAAGTATCGACGCCGTTGATGGTTGTATCTTTCTTAGGTCCTTCAAAGAAATCTACACCAATTGATGGAGGGTTCAATCCATATCCTAAGATACCTTCATCATTGTCATCTCCATTGTAACAAAACCCTAAACTTAATCCAACATCGCAACCAACATAATCGTCAGAGTAGTTACCCAAATCGGGATCCACCCATTGACCAAAATATGTATTGCTCAAGTTCGAACCTCTATTGATGATTCGAGTTGTATAAAAGGTCATGTTATTAATTTCGTCATTCGTCGCATAAGCAAAAGCAGTTGTCTGCAATTCCAAACCTTGTGCCTGACCTTGTGTTTCTGAGTGAATATTACCTCTATCGTTATAGACAAACCAAAGCATTTGGTCTGGTTGGTCAGCAGGAGTGTTCTTATCTCTCGCTACCGGAACCCCACGGCATTCTGTTTGAAGAACTGGATAGTCTCCATTGAATGGCTCATACACACCATTACTATCTTGATCAAAAAACGGCGCTAGCATGTCTGGCTCATTGGCTCCTCGACCGTTACCTGGCCAATTCTTTACACCATCACTTAACGAAGTTAATGTGCCGTTTTCCCATGCTTCTCTGTGGTCTTCAATTTCTTCACGAGACACCTTATAGATTTCGTCATACGCTTCACAACGTGTGCTGTTTGTTGTTCCAGTCACTTTATCAAGTGGCCCAGGCCAAAAATCAGATCCGCCTTGACGATAAGTCATTGCTGCTAATTTAAGTACCCCTTCATCTTCACCACCAATCCAGATGGCTCCAGCAAACAGAGAGTTTTTTCTTACAGCATTAAGATCTGTCAGTTTAGGAATCTCATATCGTGCATTGCTTAAATCCCACCACATGTCACCACCGTTCAGGATACGGGTACGCACATTATTGATATCTAAATCCGCTTGCGCTGATGCTGGTTCACAATCAGAAGCAAACTTCATTAACTTATTTTTCACCTGTTGCGTTCCTGCTTTATTAGCATCGGAATTGGGCGTCTGTACGTTTACATTTTCCTTCGCTGAAGCGAAAAGAGCAGCCGTACACACAACAGCAACAAATCCTATCTTTCTTATATTTCTCATATCTTTTTCTCTTATCAATTTCTACTAGAATGTCATTCTAAATCCAAGTCTTGCCAACCTAGGAATAGCAAAGTTTGATGGGTTATTCATTTTTACATTGTATAAATCCATGAACGACTGTTGATTGATTTGTTCTTGGATATACTGTTGTCCTTGTGGTGAATTCAAATAACCATCATCATTTGGCAAACCAGTGTAACCATATACACGGTCAACAATTCTGTTATTCAATAAATTCTGCACCCATAAGAAAACAGTGTATTGTTTAGTATCTGGTCTAAATTTCTTTTGGTTCTTTTTCTTGATTGCAAATGTTTTTGACGCATTCATGTCAACTTTAAATTGCCATGGTAATCGACTTCCAAATGGATTTCCGTCTAGGAAAGATCTTTGTACACGACCTAAATCAGATTGTGCTGAAGAAATAGCAATACCTTGTTTAGAGTATGGTGCTCCTGATTTTCCAGAAATTATAAAGTTTGCACCTGCATTCGTGAATACTTTTTTACCGAACCATACTGGCCCAGTGTAATCGTTTTTACCTTTAAAACGGTAATCAAATATCCCAACGATTTTGTGTCTCACATCAACGTCAAGTGGATATAGAGATCTTAAGTTAGGTTGATTCGCTGCGATAAGTGCACTTTGTGAATTAATATTACTTCCTGTTCCATCAGCAAACAATAAAGCGTAGTTAGCAGATAACGATACACGTCCTTCGCCTCTTAACTCATACTCAGCTCTAAATGACTTTGTTGTGCTAAAATCGATGTTCGAATACGTATTATATGTTACAGGATAAGCTTGGTACAATCTCACTAGACCAAAGTCGTTTCTTGTTTCTGCGTATTGTGCAATTAAGCTTAAAGCTGAATTATCTGACAATTTTTGCTTGAAACCTAATTCGTAGTTTGTTCGAATTCTTGGCTTCATGTTGGAATTGGCAATAGTTCTTGACTGAGATGCCTCTAAGAAATAGTACTGGTTAATCGGAGTGAAAGTCGCACCGTTTGTTGGACGTTGAGCCATCACATCATAGTTAGCAAAGAATTGTGCCTCAGAGTTAATTGGGAAGGAGAACCATACACGTGGTAACACGTTAACTTGTGGCTCATAATCCTTAAATGACTCCTTAACGATATCCTGATTTTGACCATCAACCAAGAAAGGTTGAACTTGTCCACCAGTTTCGTTTGCAATAACATCAGGCGTTGAGATTTCAACACCGTTGGCGTCAAACCAAGTATTGTCTTTACGATACCCCAATATTTCTGAAGGTGATTCTGAGTTATTTACATAGACTGCATAATCATCACCGATACTACTAGGGTGACTAATATCACGTCCTTGAATACTTGACACCTCTCCTGCTGTTTTCACAGGATATAGTGAATATGGATCAGCTAGTACAAATTGGTTTGCATCGTATCTTTCGATACGTACACCTAGTCTGAAAATTAGATCTTTAAACGCAAATTTATCTTGTAACCAAGCTGCACTATATATAGGTGCAAATGACCCTACTCTTCTTGAGTCCTCATCATATAAGAACTCTGCTAAACTAGGTTTTTGTCTGTCTCGGTTACCAAGATGGTCGTAGCCATAATAAGAAACATAGCTGTTACCGTTGTTCCATAAGTCATCCGCACTAAACATATCAATCGAAAAATCTTCGGGTGATAAAGAGTTGATATCAATAAACGAAGTTTCAGTAATAAGGTTACCGTGAACATCAGTTCTACCTTCAGCCATTAATTTAGCACGAAGGTTTTTATCAAATGTCTTTTGTGCATCCGAGTCAATAAATGTATTATAAGTAATGGTGTCTAAGAAACGACCATTCTCGTCATAATTATGAATACCACCCACAGTGTAATCACCAGTCTCAAAGTTGTCTAACTCTAAAATATGTGAGTTGGCTAACAAGGGCATCAAAGTCCAAAGACTATTAGCACTTAAAGAGTATCCACTGTACAAGTTCTGCTCATAGGTCATCCCGAATTGCAAGTCATGCTTATTCTTAAGGTTTAAACTTGCTTCACCCATCGCGTATGCACTAATTCTTTCCGCTTGGCTTTTTGAATATCCCGCTGCATTGGTACCTGGGTTTAGGAATAACGAATATGTATTTTGAATTGAACGACCATTTAAAACACCAAGTCCTTCAAAAACTTGCCCGTCAGTAAAAATTCTTCTACCCAGTTGTTCAGCGTTATTAAAGAAATTAGTGGTGTATCGAGCTCTCTCAACATTCTTATCGTCTGCTTTAAAAGTTAAAAGCGTATCCTGATACCCTGCTAATTCAAAATACCCTCTACGTGCAACTGTGTCACCGTTTTGGTCAATGAATTTCTTTTCATTTTGATTATATCTATAAACAGGCGACCTGTAATGATCGAACTTTCCAACATATCCATAGTCAAAAATGTTATCACCGTGTAGTGCACTTTTTGAAGACCCAATTGATGTTTGATAATCTAGTCTAACAGTATAAAATGCGTCCGTGATTAATGACTTAGAAGCGTCTTTGTCTTTATCGTCTGCGCTTGCATTTCTCAAACGTTGCGTAAATTTCAAGTATGTTCTATAGGTCTGATTTATTGACTCTGCGTTGTTTTTGTAGTTTAAAAGGTAATGCGCTCTACTATACGAATTTGAGTTTCTGTAGCTTCCTGATCCAAATAATGTAACCGTTGAATGCTTATTCGGTTGGTACTCCAGTTTAGCTTGTAACGATCCTCTTAAGTAGTCGACATTTCGTCGTGCTTTCTCTAAAACGATGTCATCGTTAGTTAAAAAGGATGAAGCTGGTACAAAACCACTACCTTGTGGGTTAGGCGCCAATGGATTCTGCTCTAATTCTTCAAGAACATCATCTTTAACCACATATACCCCACCATATAATGGTGATGGATCCTGCGTATAGTTTAGGTCGCCAGAAAGTTGAAATCCTAATGCCACATATTCTTTATCTCCTCCACCTTTATTTTTTATCCAAAGTGGACCTGACATAAACCCTTGTGCATAGTTATAGTGATAAGGGTCAAACAGAGAAGAACTAATAACCTCAAATGACTTTCGCACATAACGAGACGGGCCCTTCGTTGTATAGTTAATTGCTCCACCAGTAAAATCCCCATATTGTGCAGGAACACCTGACTGAATAATGTCTACCTGACTTTGAGCACCCTGTGGGATACCTGCGTCTCCAATTACTGGAACACCGTCAATAAAAACTCTTGTTGCGTCTGTTCGTTGACCCAAGAAACTTACTCCACCACTTGCAGTAGTGTTTGCCGCTGAAGAAGTGGCAGCTAATGCTCCAGCACTTCGAACAGCCATCTTTACAAGATCTTTATCACTAAATGACTTTTGATTTTTATCTGGCTCAATAAGATTCGTTTTGTATCGCGTTACGGTAACCGTTTTCAACTTTTCACCACCTTTTGACGGCGAAAGTTCAACGTTCACATAAGAGATGTTGTTTCCCGTAACAACTACGCCCGAATATTGGCGTGTATTGTAACCAACATAAGTTACTTCAACTACATATTCACCTGGCTCCAGAGGCTTAACTGTATAGTTCCCAAGATCATCCGAAAGACCACCACCTTTAGCGATCCCGTCTTTCTTCACTACAATCTCAGCATAATCTAGTGCTTTTTTAGTCTTGCCGTCTATGATTTTACCTCTAATCTCTCCAAAGTTTGCTTGCCCAAAAGCATACATACTGGAGACAACTAGGATAACCGTTAGGTAGAGATATTTACTCATATTGAATTTGTTTATTCTTTTATACTTTTACTATAATCGGCGAAAGCTACTTAACTTTCTATTAAACTGCAAAAAAAACAATTTATCCGACAATTTGCCTATTCTTCTCGCTGGTTTCCGTCATGATAATTCCCCCTCTAACGTAAGACGCAATTTTATCTCCTAGAACCTTCGATATTTTTACATATGACTCTTGTGACCACCCTGCCACATGGGGAGTCAAAATCACATTTTCTTGGTCATTCAACCACTCAAAATCCTGACGCTCTTGATCATTAAATGACTTCAACCTTTCATTTTCTAAAACATCAGTTGCAAAACGAGTGATTTTCCCACTTTTTATTTCTTCTATAACGTCCTGAATTTTCATAATCCCACCTCTTGAAAGATTCATCAACGTCACATTATTTTTTAGGCTAAATAACCACTCTGATCGAATCCAGTCTGTTGTTTCTGAAGTTAAAGGAATATGGAATGATATAATGTCAGATTTCGACTCCAGATATTCCAGCGACACTTCTTCCACGTAATGGCTTGCAAACCCCTTTTTATATTTATCATATGCGATTACTCGACACCCAAAACCCTGCAGCTTTCTAGCGAGAGCACTTCCAGTATTACCAAAACCAATAATTCCTATGGTTTTAGTACCAATTTCTTGCCCTCTATTCCCCTCTCGATCCCACTTGTTTTGGACAAGCTCTCGGTTACTTTTTACAATTTTATGTTGTAACGATAAGAGCAATCCCAATGCATGTTCTGCTACGGCATCAGCATTTGCCTCTCCTGCGTTCACGCACATAATATTGCGTCTCTCTGCTTCGTCTAAATCTATGTTGTCCATACCCGAACCAGCTCTAGCAATAAATTTTAGCTGAGGTTGCATCTGCAAAAACTCAGAAGTAAGATGTAGTTTACTCCTAACAATAATTCCATTGTAAGACAACAACTCTCCTGGTATTGCGTCTACAGCAATTTCAGGACTATAGGTGTAATCAATGCCCAGTTCCTTTAAGCATATCATGAGTTCCTCATGAACTTCATCAACTATTAAGATATGTAACTTATGATTCACGTTAATTCAAATCTAAACTTTAATAATGGTTGCAAAAATGGCATTTTTACCACCGTCCAATACAAATTGAGAAACGGAATTTGTTAGAACTTTAATTTTGCTCCTAGGTTTACCAAACGTGGTGTTCCAAAATTTCCAGGGTTGTCCATTCTTAATTTGTATAACATAGCAAAGGTTTCAGCATCAATTTGGCTTTGTGCAGCCTGTAAACCATGGGGTGAATTCAGATAACCATCGTCATCTGGTTGACCTGTATAACGGTATAAATTGGTTATTAATTTGGTATTCAAAATATTGTTAACAAGCATATACACAGAAACCGTTTTGTCTCCCCAACTGAAGTCACGTTGAATATTTAAATCCAGATTATGCGTCCAGGGCATTCTGCTTCCAAATGGATTGCCTTTTGTTTGGCTCCTTTGAACCACCCCATTTGTAGCCTGAGCTTCCGAAATTGCACGCTGTACGGCAGTGAATGGCGTGCCTGAAATTGACTGCATTGAAGCGCTGAACATGATGTCTTTAAAGAGTTTATATTTCCCTATTTGAGGGCCTTTGTATTTTAGTCTATTGCGTACAGATGAATCTCCACCAAATCTAAAACTGACCCCTGATTTTAATGTATGTCTGTTGTCGTAAACCAATGGGAACATGCTCCTTAAATTTGGTTGTCCGCTCTGTATCAATGTAGCTGCCGAATTTGCGTTAGACCCAGTACCATCTGCGAACTGCAAGGCGTAACTCGCTTGTAATGTTAGGTGAGGACTAACAAAATCGTATTCGGCAGTGTAACGCTTGATAGTTGAGAAATCAACATTACCATACGATGTATACGAATACGGAAACGCCTGTTCTATCCTTATTTGATTTACATCGTTTGTAATATTCGCATAAGCAGCCGATAATTTTATCCCTGCCTTTTGACCTATAGCTTGGCTGAATCCTATATTATACTCGGTTTTAACTCTTGGTTTTAATTCTGGATTTGCTAGCACCCCATTTAAATTGCTCTGCAGGTAGAAATATGATGTATAGGGTAGATACGTTTGACCTGCAGATGGATTTTGGGCGAGTTTGTCGTAGCTCATAAAAAACAAGCTTGATGTATTGAGTGGAAAAGAGATTGATATTCTGGGTAAGAAAAGGTTCTGAGCTTCAAACTTTTTAAACGAGTTAATGGTCAATTCCTGATTTTCAGGATCTACTAACATGGGTTGAATGCGGCCAGAAGACGATTGATTTGCTAGAAAATTTGGGTCACTTATTGGGTTACCACATTCATCGAACCAATCATTTCCATCTCTGTACCCAACAATCTTGTTTGGATTTTTAGCGTCGTCTACATAGACTACATAGTTGTCTCTTACTGTTTCTGGGTGCTCAATTGCGATTCCATTAATTTCACTGACTTCACTTACTTGCTTTATTGGATAAATCGAATACGCATCTTTAAGTACAAATTGATTCCCATCATAACGTTCGAAGCGGAGACCTGCACGAATAATTAACGATTTCAACACCAACTTATCTTGAATCCACGCAGCGGCATTAATTGGTGCAAACGCATCTATCGGTCTTAACTCCTTATCGGTTAGAAAACGCTGTAACCCGTGACGCTTGTTTGTCCGTTTACCCGTATGATCATACCCAGCATAAGAAACGTAAGGGTTCCCATTATTTAATAACTCATCAGCCGAAAACATCGAAATATTAAAAACCTGTGGCTCAATGGCATTAATATCTATGTATGAACTAGCAGTCACCGGATTACCGTTTATGTCAACATAATTCGTTGCCATCAAATGCGCTCTCAAATTTTCATCAAATGTTTTTTGACTTTCAGCATCAACATATGTTGGATAGGTGATGGTGTCTGTAAACCTTCCGTTATTATCCCTCTTAAAGTAAGGGTTCGAGCGATCGACATTTTGAAGGTGGCTATTTGCCAGTAGTGGCATAAGTTGCCACAATTGACTCGCATTTAAATTATAACTCCCGTTTATGTCTTGCTGAAAGTTCATCCCAAATTCTACGTCATGCCTGATATTATGGTTTTTGTGTGGGTGTAAACTCATATACGTAGTCGCGGAGGCACTAAACCTTTTTTGAAATGACTTAGAATAATTACCATACACCGTACCTGGGTTTGCATATAATGAATACAACAAAGGAATATTTTGTCCATTGCTCAAACCACCAATGGATATAAGGTCTTGGAATGACCCAGACTCACCGAGTTTATTATAAAAAAAAGAAGTGTACTCCCCTAGAAACGGATTTGATTTTCCTGGGTTAAACCCAATAAGTGAATCGCGGTAACCCGTAAGCTCCATATAGTTTTTCAGTATACGTTCATCCCCATTTTCATCGATAAATTTTGTTTGACCATCCTCAAGATAACTGTAAGTAGGCACTCTTACTGTTTGAAAAGTTCCGACATGACCATAATTGAAAAAATTATCTCTATGGCGATAGCTCGAGACTTCTGAGTTAGATTGCTGGTAGTTCAAATCAATCACATATGAAAGCTTACTCACGAATTGACTGTCTCTTTTCAACTCACGGCTTTGATTGTAGGGTTCAATTACCTTGTGACTTATCTTTAATTGTGAATTTAGAAATCGGTATTGTTGAAGCGGGTTTTCACTGCTATTCATAGGAACATAGTTCGATTGACTAATCCGGCGATTTGTATAGTCAAAGCTGTTAACAAAATCCATTTTAAAATGGTCGTTTGGTGCATAGCTTAGTTTCATCCGACCTCCGAAATCATGGCGCTGAGCATCTGGTCGAGCGGAAACTTGAGTTAAATCAGCGTTACCTAAAAACGTTGCCGCTGGCACGTAGCCACCAATCAATTCACTCGACACTAATGGGTCCTGTGCAATCTGTGATGCAGCTTCATCGCTTAACACATAGGGTTTAACACTGTTGGGGTTAGGGTCTGCCTGAAACTTGTAGTTGGCCTGAAGAGATATACCCAATCTCATAGCTTTTAATTCCTCGTCATTTACAAAGTGTGACCTGGTCAACAATGCCCGGGAAAAATACAACACACCCAAGTTATGATGATACCCATCAAAAGGACTGGTAGATTGAACCTGATAATAATTTTCAGGAGTTACTCTAATCTCTTTTACTTGGTATCTGACCCCTCCACCAGTAAAGTTACCATATCGAGCAGGAACGCCCTTATCTATCACTTCAACCCCTGAAAGCCCGGCGAATGTTCGTGGGGCCGGTCCTATCATACCGATATTGGAGTTAATAAAACTTACTGTTCCACCGGGCCTGCCTAAACCCACTTCTAGTGCTCCTTTTCTTGCCTTTACATTTATCTGTGTTTTACCGATCGAACCACGTTCGGGGCCAAACGGGTCTCCTTCCCCTAGTCTAATTTTAGTAACATCTTCTGACCCACGCGGTTTACGGATTACGGTTTCTTCAATAACGCTAGACATCGCATTATTTCCGATGACAAGACCATATAACGTCAAAGTCTCACCGGCACTAACATCAATTTTTGTTTTGTATACGACGTCTTCAAATAAGGAAATAAATAGTTCATACTTACCGGGATATACATTAGAAATGTCAAACATTCCTAAAGAATCAGTAGTGTGTCCATACTTAATATTGTTGTCTTCGTATAGAACAACATCAAGGTTGCTGATCGGCTTAAAAGAGCCTTTTGATAGAACAGAACCTCTAATTTCAGCTTGTTGACCTGTAGCCGAAAGACAAATAAAAGCAAGAAGTGAAATGGTAATGGTTATACGCATGATGAATTAATTGTTTTACCAAAGCTACTTCAGACAATAGCTCAACAACAGGACAAGTGTACCATGGTGATTAATCAATTCATAAACGGCAGGAATGCCGAACAATCGGAAAAAGCCCAATGAATAATATTAAACGAGTGGAGTGATTAACTCCCTTAAAAATTAAATAAGATGCGTTTCTCCAATTGAATGGATTCTCCGAAAAACAACTGTGCCGTTTTTTCAAATGACTTTGTTAGGTCAGATACGTAAAAATGGTCTTGAGGTTCGTCATCTTTTGGAGATTCCACCAACTTTGTTAATGAATTGGCAACTACATCAGGTGCATCAAACAATTTGACCTTTCCTTCAAAATATGCGTCAATCTCCTTGCGAATAAGTGGATAATGCGTACACCCTAAAATCAGTGCGTCGATTTCGGGCAATTCCGACAAATATTCGTGTATTACCTTTTCTGCTATAGAATCGTGGATGAACCCTTCTTCAATCATAGGTGCTAGCAAAGGCGTTGCGTACTCAAAAACTTCTAAAGACGGATTAGCGTCATTCAATTGTTGCTGATACACATGACTATTTATGGTGCGTTTAGTCCCGATTACTCCAATCCGTTTGAGCGATGTATCGTTAATGACACACTCCACAACTGGGTCAATTACATTCGTAATAGACCTAAACGACGGCAAACCGGAAACCATAGGAAGCACTGATGATGCACTATTGCATGCGACAACAAGGTGCTGACACTTGTGTTCAAACAAAAAGGCCGAAATGGCCTTTATGTAATTTTGTATGTTTTCCGAAGACTTATCTCCATAAGGTAAATGAAGCGTGTCGCCAAAATAGATAAGCTTATGATTTGGTAAGTGCTTCTTGATGGCAGAAGCAACGGTTAAACCGCCGATCCCAGAATCGAAAACACCAACTGCACCAGACATTTATAACTTGGTAGTTTTCAGTCTTTCTTTAACAGCTGCCATAAGATCATGCGATGGGTCACTGTAAATCATTCCCCCACCTTCACCACTATCAAGAACGTAAGTATATCCCAACTCAATGGCTACTTCTTGGATAACCTTCTTTAAACTATCAAATAAAGGCTCATATAGAGAGGATTGTTTCTTGGAAATTCCTTGACGGGCTTCTTGCTCTGTAGTTTGGTATCGTTGAACCAACTCTTCATATTCCTTTTGTCTTAACAAAAGAATATCAGGATCTTCAGTAGGGTTAGCTTCCCAAAATGTTTCTTTCTGAGCCAACTCTTTTTTGATGGCATCTAACATGCGTTGATATTCCTTTTGCAAGTTTTCCAACTTCATGTTTATGGTATCCACTTCTGGTAAGCCACTCATCAACTCTGCTGAGTTGATATGTGCAATTTTCATTTGTTTGCCTTGTGCATTGGCAGAAAGCGTTAAACTTACTATGGCCAATCCGGCCAAAAATAATTTTTTGATGTTCATTATAAATTGTTAACTGTTATATCTGTACTAATTGAAATTAATCTTGCGGTGGCAAATTCTCATCAGGAGGATTACCATCGTCCTTTTTATCCTTTTCATCTAGAGGTGTAATACCAAGTTCTTCAAGAACTTCACCACTTTTATCAAAACGAGCGTTTGAGAAAAGCATAATCATATCACCACTTTTATCAAAAATAAAATCTAAGTCCTCACGTTTTGCAATCGTTTGTATTGCATCGAAAACGCGATCTTGAATAGGCTTTATTAACTGTTCTCTTTTCTTAAATAACTCACCTTCGTAACCGAATTTTACTTGCTGAAACTTCTTTGCCTCCTTTTCTTTAGCAATTATTTCTTCTTGTCTCTGCTTTTTTTGTTCGCCATTTAACAAGACCTCTTCCGCTTTGTAATTTTTGTACAACTTGTCTATCTCGGAATATTTGGCATCAATTTCATTTTGCCATATCTCAGATACTTCATCAAGTTTCTTTTGTGCCGATTTATAATCCGGCAATTGAGAAAGTATATATTCCGTATCTACATAAGCAAATCGCTGAGCTTGTGTATTTGTATACGCGAATAAACAAAGTCCCAAAAATGTGAGAATACGTATGGGGTTTTTAAGATTACTAATTGTTCTCATGTTTTTCCTTTAATCCAATTAATCCAAATGTTGTTCCAAAACAGGTAGAATCTTCTGAATTCCTTAAAAGACCCGCAAACATAACCAATTTTTGCATGCTGGTTTAGTGGAATTTGACCAGTGGAACTGTATAGATTTATGATCATTGTTGTCGCAATGAAACGTCGGACATTCCAATAATATTACTCTCATTAAACAACCTATCGATAATTTTCAAATCAAATTCGACCGTATCTGCATGAATTTCATTTGGATCAACTGCAAATGACACGGTAATAGAACCGCTAATTTCTTTGTTTTTCCCTGTTGGGGTTAGGTCGGGTATTCTTTGATCAAAATCGGTTGGTATGGTCGTGTTTTTAATCATTAATGCTTTGTATACCCCGTTTAACTTCTCCCTAAAGTTTATGTGCAAGTTGTTAAACCCTCTGAACTGGTCCGTGGTATCGGCATCCGACAACCCCAAGTTTCCGTCTTTATCTTCATACCAAAAATGAATCAGCAATAATGAATCATAACCGTCATTTCTTTCGATAATATCGACACCTTCAAGCCCGATTGCGGGTGCGTAATTTGTATCATCCTTATCTCCACAACCAAACAATATGGTTAATATAAAAAATGCCGAAAGCTTGTAAACTGATTTGCTAATTTTGCGATGCATGAAACTGCCAGTGTCGTATAGCGATGTATTTAATGTAAAGAAACACAATTTTAACGAAATTGCTCTTGAAATATTTCGTTACCAATCACAAGAAAATAGTGTTTATCGGAACTTTCTCAATCACGTTGAATGTAACCCAGATGAAATAACGCATTTTGAAGACATTCCTTATTTACCCATAGCGTTTTTTAAAACCCATCAAATCACAACAGGTAACTGGATTACTAAAACCTCGAAATATTATGAAAGTAGTTCAACAACAGGGCTAAACACAAGCAAACACTACATCAACGACGCAAACTGGTATAACCAATCATTTACTAAAGGCTTTGAGCGCGTTTATAGCGACGTAACAGAGTGGTGTATTGTTGCCCTTTTACCCAATTACTTAGAAAACGAGCATTCGTCACTGATTGCCATGGTAGACCAATTAATCACATTGTCGAAAAACAAAGACAGTGGCTATTATTTAGATAAAGACGAGTCTTTACACGAACGTTTAAGAAGCAACGAATCTGAAGGTAAGAAGACCTTACTTATTGGGGTGAGTTTTGCATTGCTAGATCTTCAGCTGCCACCTAACCAAACCTTTCAGCACTTAACTATTTTGGAAACTGGAGGCATGAAAGGTCGACAGAAGGAACTAACACGGGCTGAGCTGCACATGCACATTTCTACTACTTTTCCTGGAGCTAAAATTCATTCGGAATACGGCATGACTGAGTTGTTTTCTCAAGCCTATATGACCGACGAGAATAATTTTGTAACGCCGCCATGGATGCATGTATCCTTAAGTGAATTAGACGACCCCTTCAAGCAAGCCAGGTTCAACAAAACTGGTTTGATTCGAATTATAGACTTGGCCAACATTGAAACTTGCAGTTTTATTGCAACTTCGGATGTAGGGAAAATGCACAAAGATGATAGCTTTGAAGTACTTGGTCGGTACGACTATAGTGAACAACGAGGTTGTAATTTATTAATCGCCTAATGCATACCAAACTCACTTGCGCTTTCATCTTAAGCTTATCTTTATTGTTTAGGTACAAATCCGAAGCACAAAATCGTTTGCCTGTGCATGCCCGAATAGCGATTACACAAAAAATGCTTGAAAAACCTGAATGCTCTGTAAACATTCAAGAGTTGAAATTTACTGGCTCCAGATCACATTCAATCGGACTTGGTTTTGGACTTGATTTTGGTTTGAATCGATTGGATAGCACTCAAGTTCAATGGATCTTACAAGCCAGCGGAAACCTGTTTAGCGTTCCTTTAAAGTACAATGCTAGAATGCCAAAAGACATACATGGCTTTGATTATGATGTTTCATGGGATTTTGAGCGATACGCTGCTGGGTTTGAAACCAGCGTTGGTCTGATTCGTCAAACGCAACTGAACGACAAATGGGATATTAGGCTCGGACTTGGAGCAAACATTCAGGACATGTACATTAATTCAAGCAAACTACAACACAGTGCAGTAATCACTCAAAATGGTATTGCACAGGCTGTGCAAGTGGTTGGCACAACGTTTGACCCATTTACATTTGGCTCACCTCCAAGACAAAAACAAGATCTTCAATTTAACGCTGTTTATAGTGTTGGGTTTAGTACTAAAATTGATGCACATCGTACCTTCCTTATTGACTTAAGAGTTTGTCATTCTGGTCAACAAATCTTAGAGCCTTATAATTTTATGTTTGGTGATGTGGCTGAATTTAAATATCAGAAATCCTTCGTTGGCATTGACCTGGCTTACCGATTTTCTATAAACCGTTTCTTGTCACAGCCCGGGATCTAGGGATATCTGCTCATCCCCATCTTCATAATCAAGGTAGGTAATAATGAATTGAAACATTTCGTCTGTTGTACGCATAAGCGCACCGTCTCCATCATATCGCTCAGACACCTTTATTGGAGGATTATTGGGATTGTTTTTATTATTAACCGTATTGTCGAAAGTGGCCTCTACCACAATTACTGCCCCTTCAGGTAACTTCAATATGTTAGGAAAAGTATAAAAGTATTGCCATCTAAAGTCCCATCTATTAATCCTGATTAAAGGAATCGTGTCATTGACATTTGTTACGGCAAACGCTTTCAGTGATTTACCTAATAAGTGCATGTGTGGATTGATGGTTAATACAGACATATCAGCGTGTATTCTAAAACGGGTAGAGAATGTTTTAATAGAATCTGCAGGGATCACCAATTGGGGTCTGATAGGGCTTAAGCCATTGGTCCCTAACATCATTTCCTTTGTCAACCTTGTTGGTGGTGTTTTGCTGTAGAATATGTTGTAGTGACTATGATCCCATTGGTCTTTTTGAATGGGTGCATAGTGTATATCTCGGGCAAAAAATGCCCCTTTCCTATTAACACGATATCCACCTATTCCTTCTGGATATATTGTCCCAACAACACCCGGTAAGTAGTTTACCGCACTGTGGTAAAAAAATGGCAGAGACCCGTCATCATGATGTGTCTTCAACGCTTTGTAGGCCAATTCATACTCTTCCGGATGAATTTCTTCATCAACGACACGGATGCCGTCAAAAACGTCTGCCTTTTTGCCCTCTTCGAACAAAATGAGGTCGGCGTTTAAATGATGTACCATTTGATTAGGTCCAGGAACGAACTCTATTGCGCGAATAAAAGTGTCATGTGGAATTTCGAAGGGAGATTTAACCACAAAAAACTTATCTAAATTATTGCCAGGAACAAGAATCGAATCCATTGGCACGGTTACATCAGGTTCGCCGAGGTTGGAGACCTTACTGTACTTTGGCAATTCTGGTAGTTTCGTGCTGTCTCCAAATCTGGCACCTTGTTCAATCCATTTATATATTATTTTCTTTTCAACCTTGGTTAGAATGTTTTCACCTATAAAGTGACTATAAGTCGGATCTGCTGGCCACGGCGGCATAATTCCTTTTTCGATTACCTTTCTCATCGTGGTCTTTTTGCGAAACACTTTATTGTATGAATCTAGCGTAAATGGTGCGCTGCCATTGGCCCGATGACACGTGATACAATGGTCGTTTAAAATACCTGCAATATGATTCGCATAAAAAACTTGTGCCGGAACCTCTGTAGCCTTAGATTTTTTTGGTGAGACCAAGGCCCTTTTAATTGGGTTGTACACCAGCATAGTGAGCCCAAAGGACAAAATGATTAAGACAAGAAGCCTTTTTTTACTGACTTTGTTCGCCATGTTGCAAACATAGAAATTACTACTGATAAGAGTTTAATCGTATTCTATGGTACAACCAATCGGGTCGACGTGGTTAATGGCTACGTGTTTGCCTTGTGAAAAGGCCTCGATGGCATCCTTAAAATAATACGCCGTTGGTTTCAGCTTCTTTTGACTTAAGTCTGTGGCCCAATCGTCAAACTTCCCCGAGTATATTACCTGATATCCTGTATCTAAAAGGAAAAACTCTGGAGTTACGGTAGCTCCAAGTTTTCGAGACAGCCTGTAGTCTGGATCAGTGACAATTTCGAGGTCAAAGGCAAATGAGTCCTTAAAATGTTCAATTTCTTCCTGACTGTAATGTGCTCCAGGAAGGACGCCATAATAAGACACATCGGGTGCAGAAACAGCAGCAAGTTCAGTAAATCGTGTACTGTAGGCTTGACATAAAGGACAATCAGGTGCCAACCACATTAATGCTACTTTTTTTTCGGCGAGATCGACAATCACGCCTTCTGTTGTAAGTGATGTATCATTACTGGATCCGCATGATAGAACCAAAACGGCAATCCATATGAACCCAATCCGCGTCATTAGTTGCCCTGATACTTTGAAGCTTTCTGAATTAACTTATTGAATTGCTTAAGCAAGTCTTTCGTGTTGATTGATTGATCAACTGGCATTTGGAACGATGTGAATTGCAAGCTAAAAATTATCCTACTCCTATCGTTATGTTCTTTTACCTTCATGCCGAGCTGGTCGTGATACACCAACTCTATAAAAGACTTATCGGTCTCTTGATCGACCACACTATTGACATGATCAAGGTTGAGTATTGGAATTAAAAAATGTAACGTATGCCCTTTTTCATTCATCAACACATAATGTAATGTATTGCTCGGTTGGTTATAAAAACAGGCCGACTCTGTTATTTTGCTTTGGTTATATGATTGAAACCCATAAGTAAAGTCAGCTTCCCCTGAAAGAATAATACGTTGCAATTTGGCTATCGTTTTGCCTGCGCCTTGATGCTCATAGAACCCATTATTCTTGCTTTCGCCAAGTGAAACAACCCAACTTCCCACAATCAGGAAACATACAGTAATTATAGTCTTACGCATTATCTAAGTTCGAAGTTTTTACCAAGATATACGGATCGTACTCTTTCATCGTCAGCAAGCTCTTGAGCAGTTCCTGCCATCAAGATCTCTCCTTCAAAAAGCAAATATGCCCGATCGGTAATATTTAATGTCTCGTGTACATTATGATCGGTTATTAAAACCCCAATATTCTTCTTTGTCAGTTTTCTTATTATCTCCTGAATGTCTTCTACGGCAATTGGATCGACGCCGGCAAAAGGCTCATCTAAAAGAATAAAATTAGGACTTACAGCGAGTGCTCTGGCAATTTCTGTCCTACGTCGCTCACCACCAGACAGGACATTTCCCATATTCTTTCTCACCTTATTTAAACTAAACTCGTTGATCAACGACTCCAATTGTTCTGCTTGTTCTTCTTTTGACATTGTGGTCAACTCCAACACCGCTTTAATATTATCCTCAACGGTAAGGTTTCTAAAAACAGAAGCCTCTTGAGGCAAATAACCCACACCTTTACGCGCACGCCGAAACATCGGCTGGTTCGTTATTTCTTTATCATCCAAAAATACCTTGCCTTCATCAGCCTTTATAAGCCCAACAACCATATAAAAAGTAGTTGTTTTACCAGCACCGTTTGGGCCAAGCAATCCAACAATCTCCCCTTGGTTAACCTCAAGACTCACTTGATTAACCACCTTTCTGCGTTTATACTGCTTGACTAAGCTCTCTGCTCTTAATTTCATTAGTTGACCTATGAATTACCTTCTAAAGATGACAAAATTAACCCACTGGTTGCTTAGTTAAACTATATGAAGGACCAATTACGTGTTAATTCATACCAAATTTTCTTTCGATACGTTTGTTAGTATATATTTGCAACAGTTCGAACTATCTCAAAAATTATGAACAAAATGAATAAAATAATCGCAATGGTAAGTGTTATAGCACTTAGCATTGGCACGGCTTCTGCTCAGTTTTACCTTGGGCCTCGAGCTGGATTAAACATGTCAAACATGTCGCATAACACTTCTAGTGTCGACAATATCTCAATTATGGGTTTCCATGGTGGATTGACTTCAAAATATCAGTTTATGAAAAAGTTATCTGTTCAAATGGATGCAACCGTTTCTACAATGGGTAACAAACAAAAATTGATTCAGAATGATGTAACTACTGAAACAACGACTAATTCAATGTATGTTCAGGTTCCACTTTATATCAATTTTGAGAAACCAATCATGCCTGACAACTTAGTTCCGTATCGAGTAAAAAAATCTGCTGCTTCTTTTCATCTATACGGTGGAGGGTTCTTCGGATATGCTTTATCTGCAACTCAGGGCACTAAAACAACTACTCCAACTGAGGTAACTCCAGCGGTTAACGCTGATATCCCACCAACAGATTATAACGCTATTGATTTTGGGATTTTGGCTGGATTGGGCATGTCCTTCAAAATGGATGAGGACGACATGAAAAGGTTGGGATTAGATGCGCGTTACTTAATGGGCTTCTCTAACTTTGATAAAAGAGCAGGTTATTCAGCGAATAACAGTGCCATTCAGGTGTCTGTGTTCTTTACGCAAAAACTTACCAAACGCAAATACACAACACGTCACAAGCGATAGTGTTGCTATAAAAAGCTAAATAAAAAAGGGCCTTGCGCCCTTTTTTTATTGTTCTAAATCTTGAATTTCTTGCCAGATGAGCTCAGACTCATATCCCTTGTTAAAGCAATAATTCGCAATTTTCTTATTTCGTGCAAATCGATTGGTGGTAGACCTATAATCATGGTCCTTTTTTGCAACAAGGTCTCGCAAGGTTTCTGCATAAAGTTTGTCGTCTATCTCTTTCAACCCCTTCTTAATACAAAATGGGCTGATCTGCCGAAACTTAAGTTCTGATACAATTTTGAGTCGACCCCATTTTTTAACTCTAAACTTGCCTCTGGCATATGCCACGGCAAAACGCTCCTCATTGATGTAATTATCCTCTATAAGCTTAAAGATCAGCTCTTCAACATCTTCTGTACCTAAACCATATTCATACAACCTCGAGCGCACTTCTTTGTGGCAACGTTCTTGGTAGGCACAAAACTTTTGGATAGCCAGCCAAGCCTGATTATAGTCCTTTTTAGGACGATTTATATGGTTATCTGAGTCAAACATTATTGACTTATATGCTTGAATTTACAATTAGCGGGTAGTGCTGTTTCTCCCCTAAGCTTCGTTATTTTTGCCTAGTGCAATACAGCCTTGCGAAAATAGCAGAAATTGTTAACGGGAAAGTGATTGGAGACCCTCGTGTGATCATTGAAGACATTTTCATTGATAGTCGGAAGAAGTCCAACCCAATAGGTGCGCTGTTTTGTGCAATTGCAGGAGAGCAGCATGACGGACATGACTACATTGAGTCGTTAGTAGAAGGTGGTTTTACGAATTTTCTGGTTGATGACGAACCAAGATTGTATGCAGATTTGGGGAACTACATTATCGTCCCACATGTACTCAAAGCGCTTCAGCAAATTGCCAAATTCCACAGGCATACCATTGACTTTCCCATTATCGGTATTACCGGTTCTAACGGAAAAACAATCGTAAAAGAATGGTGCTATCAATTACTATACAAAACCTATAACATATCTAGAAACCCCAAAAGTTACAACAGTCAAGTTGGCGTACCATTGTCTGTACTTCCCCTTAACCCGCTAAATGAACTTGGGATATTTGAAGCCGGTATATCTCAGAAAGGAGAAATGACCATTTTATCTGAGATAATAGACCCAACTATTGGTCTATTTACAAATATTGGAGATGCCCATTCGGCTGGATTTGTTAACGAAACGGAAAAGGTTTACGAAAAATTAAACTTATTCCGTAATGTCAAAACGTTGATATACCGACGAGAAGAGAATTTACTAACCGACATCATCGACCGGTTTGTTGAAGAACATAAAATCACACCTTTTACCTGGTCGGACTCCATAAGATCGAATGTTAAGGTGTTGGATCGAGTGTCAATTGATAACAGCACTAAAATTAAGGTGCTTGTTGGGAATAAAAAACTTACGGCAACAATACCCTTTGAAGATGATGCGTCGTTCGAAAATGCCATGCATGCCTGGGTAGTGTCATTGTGTTTGGACACTGACCAAACGATGGTCGCTTCTGCTTTAGCCAATTTGCATCCAATTGAAATGCGCCTTAATCAAAAGGCGGGCATACAAAATTGCCAAATCATCTCAGACTTTTACAATTCGGACCTCACATCGATAGAGATTGCTTTGGATTGGGCCGCTCAGCGTCATTCACAATTGAGTAAAACAATAATCCTATCGGACGTTGAACAGTCGAGCCTCTCCGATAGAGATTTATATACCAACGTACATAACTTTTTAAAGAAACATCAATATGCACGATTGATAGGCATTGGTCCAAGAATAAATGAACACCAGTTTTTATTTGACTTACCTTCTCAATCATTTTACCCTTCTACACAAAGCTTCCTAGAACAAATTGATCTAAGCGGTTTTGCTAATGAAGCCATTTTATTAAAAGGAGGAAGGTCTTTCGAGTTCGAAAAAATCGAAAGATTGCTTCAATTAAAAGTGCATAATACGGTACTTGAAATCGACCTAAACGCCTTACAGCAAAACCTGAATTATTTTAAGTCTTTGGTTGACCCATCCACCAAAATTATGGTAATGGTTAAGGCCTTTTCTTATGGAAGTGGAGGAGACGAAATTGCACACTTCCTGCAATTCAACAACATCGACTACCTAGGCGTAGCCTATGCCGATGAGGGAATCGCTTTACGAAAAAAAGGAATAAAACTTCCAATAATGGTTATGAATTCTGATGAGGATTCGTACGATGCCATGCTTGATTACGACCTAGAACCCGAATTATACAATTTCAGGAGTCTAAAAATGTATGTCACAGCAGTTAAACGCAAGGCGATTGAACTCGCTAAAGCGCACATTGAAGTGAACACAGGTATGAATCGCCTAGGTTTTGATTTAGACGAAATCGAAGACGTTTTTGATTTATTAAAAAATGAACCAAGTATTCGCATTCAATCTATCTTCAGTCATTTTGCCGCCTCAGAAGACCCTCAACAAGATGAGTTGAGTATTAGTCAAATTGCAAGTTTGAACACCTTCCATGTGAAGTTTAAAACAGCTCTCGGGTACAGTCCTTTAAAACACATTGCAAATTCGGCGGGTGCCATTCGGTTAAAAGAAGGACATATGGACATGATAAGACTCGGCGTAGGTTTGTATGGATTCCATCCAACTCAAACGGCTCAAAACAGTATTGTGCCAGTCAGTTCATTAAAATCATTTATTTCACAGATAAGAACAGTGAAAGCAGGCGAAGGTATTGGTTATGGAAACTTCGACGCAGTTGACTTTGACCGACAGATTGCTATCGTGGCCATTGGTTATGCAGACGGATTAAATCGCCTGCTAAGCAGAGGGAAGGGTTGGTTTAAAATTAAAAATAAAGAAGCGCGCATTGTTGGGAATATCTGTATGGATATGACCATGTGTGATGTCACTGGGATAAATTGTAGCGAAGGAGATGAGGTTATTGTTTTTGGCAAGTCACCTAGCATTGTTGATTTGGCTAAAATCACGAACACAATTCCTTATGAAATTATGACCAGTGTGTCGCAACGCGTAAAACGTGTTTACTCTGAAGAATAAGTCGTTTCTTGTATTCGCTTGTTGTAATCCAAAATTATCCAATACACGATGATGCTCGTAATTGCTGCAAAAAAGCACCAAATTGACAGTATTCGATTACTGATAAAGATTTTTGTACCGAAATAAGCTATAAGGTTCATTGCACCTAGCAACCACGTTTTGCTAGCTTTTGAAATTAACGTTGGAACAATGATGCCAACTAAATACAGCAGCCCAAATGTTTTATGAATGTCGTCAGAAACATTGAAAGAGTATATAACACTGCAATCCAATATAGATGCCTGCACGTCTCTGAATAAAAGAGCATAACCCAATGTACAACTCATCATTAGACCAATGTATTTGAACCACTTCAGTATTTTTTTTCGGCCTTGATTAAGTTCAATTCCCTCCATGGCATACGGGATCCAAAAAGGCCAAACAACCCACGCAAATAGGATAAAACCAGCAGTGCTTATCTGTTTCAAAAACGAAAATTGCTCGTACAACAGTGATAACCAAACCACTCCTTCTGCAAATTGCTGTAGCCCAAAAAATAGCGGGATACAAGCCATGATTTTTGACTCTTTGTTTGGAGATTTTTTTAAACTGATAATACCAACTGTGGTAATAACTGCTGATGCAGTAAAACTGGCTTCAGGCGAAAAACACATAAAATTTCAACTTGTTCAGTTGTAAAACTGAGGCTTTTAAAGATATTGCACAGCTATACAGTTTACATTAATGGACAGCAATAAGAAAATAAAACAGTTTCTGGAACTCCTTATTTTATTTGTTGGAATGCCAGCCCTGCTACTTGTTCCAATTCATTCGGGTATAAAGGTTGTGATTATTTTGATTGCTGTGGCGTATGCAATTCATATTTCTCTTAAACACAAGATTGTTAAAAGAAAGGAACTCTATTCAATACCAAAGCACCCTAATTGGAAGATCATCGCACTAAGAACTGCACTACTTATTGGGTTAACTGTCGCATTCATGTATTTCTATCATCCAGATGATATATTTATTGTGGCAAGGAAGAACGTTGGAATGTTAATCGGCATCAGTCTGTTTTATAGCATATTCTCCGTTTATCCTCAAGAATTTCTATATCGGTCCTTCTTTTATGCCCGTTATGAGACACTTTTCACACATAAGTCGATGATGATTCTGACCAATGCGATATTGTTTTCCTTTGCGCACATCGTATTTCTAAACACCTTGGTTTTGGTGCTCACATCATAGGTGGCATCGTTTTTTCGTTAACCTATATACGGACAAAGTCGGTCATGTTCACATCTATTGAACATGCTATTTATGGCTGCTGGTTGTTTGCCGTTGGTATGGGAGAAATGCTGGCATTCCCGATGCCCAATAAGCCCAAAGGCTTTGCATTGTATCACTTAGACTTCTCTCTAGCTACCCAACCGAAATTCCGTTGGCTTACTTAGATTCTACCTGAAGTTCCTGAAGCGTTGGTGTACGCGCGACAAATGTCTCAATAACCTCAAAAAACCGATCAATATCTTTTTCTGAGTTATTTGGATTTATGGTGACCAGTCGAATAAATTTATCTTCATTGAAAATCCCGAATCCTACCACAGTCTCCCGCTCTTCATACAAGGCCGTACAAAGTTTGGCTGCATCAATTCCTTTATAATTAAAACAGATAGATACCGAGTTGTCGTAACTGTACACTTCGTAATCGGGATGACCATCAACGTATGCTTTGGCATACTTAGATAGATTGAATTGCTTATCAACCATTTGCTCAAGTCCTTTTAAGCCGATTGATTTCCACAAGGTCCAAAATTTTAAGGCATCATTTCGTCTACCACACTGTAAAGAGGTTTTACCCAAATTATCTGCATCGTCATCAGTTTGATATAGATATTCAGCCTCATTACTAAAGGAATGCGTTAGATACCTTTTGTCTTTAACCAAAATTAAAGAACATGTTAATGGCGTCCCTAGCATTTTATGCGCGTTATAGCTAAAAGAATCCGCTCTATGCGCCCCTTCCACCAAATGTTTATACTTATCACTAAATATTACGGCTCCGCAATAAGCACCGTCAACATGCAGCCAAAGGTTATATGCTTCTGTAATATCGGCGATTTCGTTTACCGGGTCGAAAGAACCTAATACTGTGGTACCAGCGGTTGCATTTACATAAAATGGCTTTAAACCGTTTGAAATATCTTGCTTTATCTGGTCTTCTAGTAGGTCAGGACGCATGCGTCCGTGATCATCTGATTCAATGTAACGCACATTGTTACGTCCAATACCGGCAAAACTTGCATTCTTCGCATTTGAATAGTGAGACTCTTTAGATGTATACATCACTAGAGGCTGGTTAACCCCTTCAAATCGTGCGTCAGGTTGAGCTTTATCGCGAGCCATGAGTAGAGCCATATAGTTACTCATTGAACCTCCTGTAGCAATGGTACCATCACTGTCATCTCCATATCCGATGAGTTTACATGACTGATGGATGATCTCTTTTTCAATTGCCACAAGTGGCCCTGCAACTTTATACGTGTACATGCTGTTGTTTAATAGAACAGCCAACAAATCGCCCACAACAGCCTTGCCTTGTCTACCTCCGAATAGTTGATTAAAAAATAACTCAGTAGCCGTTTTCGGCGTTGCTCGTACTAAGTCCTTCAAATTCTGCAACAAGTCTTCATCAAGAGTTGCTTCTCGGGTTAAGGTATAATCAACTGATTTATGTAAGTCTTTGCGATGAATGCGCTCCGCCACCGGGTTATCTCTTTCTTCTTTTAATAAGAAATCAACAAGGGTGTTAAACAGCTTTAAATCGTCTTGTATCGTACAGGGAAGTTCGTCCATATTAGTTTTGGCAGAAGTATTTGTCTCTTCTGTCTCTTCTGTCTCTTCTGTCTCTTCTGTTTGCTATACCACAAAGCTAACCTTGTGTTACGAATTAACATATAAACGCCGAAGTACTTGCGCCCAACTTTTTAACAATTCAATGGTATTAGGCACAAACATTACGCTCGGATTGAATACCCCCGCTCATATCTGTTTGTAGCCGTGACTCCAGAGGAAAGCTGGACGACTAACTTCTTAGGAGCAATTGGCTTAGACACTTTTTTACTTCTAAGGTCGATATAGGTCGAGAAGGAAATAGATCTACTTTCATCGAAAAATCGATCCAAATTCCATCGCGCAATTACCTGAGAAATCCCTGGCTCAATTGTTCCTGAAAACACCTTTGCTTTAGAACCACTACCATAGGCAAAAAACAAAACACTTTGCCCATGCGACACAGGGTTGTTTTTCAACGTACTCATTAAACTAAGGAAGATACTGGCCGTATATAAATTACCAATATCCGAAGAGTAGACTTCCCCTCCAGATACATGTTTTTTGACCCATTGTTTGTAATAGTCTGATTTGGCAAATTGTTTACTAGTATTTGGGGTGTTAATATCAATCTCACTTTCCTGGTAAATTTGTTCTAAAAGACCAGAGGTCTTAAGGTCTTTTTCAAATAAAGAAGAAATTACCCGTCTGCCGTGGTATGCATAAGGTAGGTGGAACACAAGGTAATCGTATTCGGATATGCTCGAATCAGTGGCATAGTTTTCCCATGCCTCCTCTATCCGTTGTTTATAGGTTTCGTTAGAAAGATGACCATCATATATTGGCTTCTCGTCATGCATCTCTTTAACCTCCCCGTTTAACACTTCAAGCCTTACCGGTTTAAAAAAATCGTGCTCGCTTTTCATAGCAACCCCCCAAGACGAGTGAAACGAAATCAGTCTTGGGTTTGCTTTTAGTAATATCGCCGTTGCTCCTGCGCCTTGGGTATATTCCCCTGGAGAGCCTAAATCATAATTTGCAATATCTGCCGCTATTACGATGGCTGTCTTAGTAGGATTACAAGCGAGGTAATCTAGTGAGTTGTGCATGGCATCAACCGCTCCAATACATGCAAACGTCATATCAATTACATCACAATTCCGCAAACTATTTTCTCCCTGGTTGTTGGAATTAAAATATTGATTTGCAATCTCATGTACATAAGACGCAATAGGTTTTGACCCGTCAATACTACTTTCAGTCCCGACGTATATTCGTCCGATGTCTCTTGGATTTAAATTTTCATTTTGTTGCAACAGATGTATCAAAGCAGTGGACGCAAGGGTAATTACGTCTTCGTCGGCATCGCATACCGCCATTGATTTCAGACCTAAGCCAAACCTCAGTTTATCATATTCTATGTTTCTCGCTTCTGCTAAGTCCTTAATTGGCAATGCTAGGGCCGGAGCCGTAAACGCCATATCATCTATTCCTATTTTCATATATACTAGGTGTAACCATTAAAACCGGGATTTGTTTCTACCAGCTAGAACAATTGTATATCTTGAATCATCAATTCTATTGTCGGATCTCCCCGAAAAGTATTTTCCTCAATTGTAAATAGCACATCCATTGTTGAACCATCCTTGATTGCTGGATATAGATTCCCGAACCCAAAAGCTGTAGCACCTATTGCTTTTTGACCTAAGTTTTGAACCAGGTTTAATTTTAGATGCTCCCCTGCTTTGCCCATTGTGCGGGCCGATCCAGTATCAAACACCGCGTTAGACCGAAATACGGGCTTCATATTATCAGGGCCAAAGGGTGCAAACCTTTTGATATTGGTATACAAATTTGAGGTGACCGATTGAAGTGTTATTTCAGACTCGTACCTATACTTTTTAGTTAATTGGTCTTCCGTTAAATGGCTCGCTTGATTTTCGAAAGCCTCTTTAAACGCCCCCAATTGAGACGTCTCCATGGTTAACCCTGCTGCAAACTGATGGCCCCCAAATTGGCTCAAATACTGTTGACATTGAACAAGGGCTTGATGGATATCAAAACCTTCAATCGACCTAGCTGACCCAACGATCTTGTCGTCCTTTTTAGTTAAGACAATCGTCGGCTTGTAGTAGTTTTCGAGCAACCTACTCGCCACAATGCCAACAACTCCTTTATGCCAATCGGGCTGAAACACCACCGTCGTTTTCTTGTTTTGGTAACTGAGGTCGTCTTTCAATAGTTGCAAAGCCTGCTCAGTAATGTCTTGGTCTAGCGACCTTCTGGTTGTATTGTATTCATTTAGCTGCAACGATAAAGCCTCAGCGTCAATATCATCCTCAGCCAAAAGCAACTTCACCGCTGTGTCGGCAGCTGCAATCCTGCCGGCGGCGTTGATGCGTGGACCAATCATAAACACGATGTTGGTAATATCAATCGACCGAGCCGACATAAATTTCTCAATTATTGTCTTGAGCCCCCTTGTTGGGTTCGTTTCAAGTTTCTTCAAACCGTGAAATGCCAGCACCCTGTTCTCTCCTGTAATTGGGACAAGGTCCGAGGCAATACTAACCGCAACAAGATCTAAAGAATCGAGCGCTAACTCAATAGGGTGCTCCCAAAATGAGCACATCGCCTGGGTAAGCTTAAACCCAACCCCACACGCAGACAGAGATTTATACGGATAAGCACAATCTGGCCTTTTAGGATCAAGAACAGCAACAGCCTTAGGTAATTCCTCTCCTACTTCATGGTGGTCGCAGATTATAAAATCAACACCTTCGTCTTGCCCTTTCTTAACCAAATCAACTGATCGAATACCACAGTCGAGGGTAATTATTAAATCTACCTTTTGCTTTATGGCTATTGAAACAGCCTTGTCAGATAACCCATATCCCTCCTTCTCGCGGTCTGGAATGTAATAGTGGATATTAGGAATGAATTGTCTTAAAAATCCAAACATTAACGCTACACTGGTTGTGCCGTCAACGTCATAATCTCCATAAATCCAAACTGTTTCAGAATTTACAAATGCCTGATGGATTCGGCTTACGGCCTTGTCCATATCACGCATGTTAAATGGGTCGTGTAAATCTGTAAGTGCTGGATTAAAAAATATACGCGCTTGATCTTGTGTCTCAATCTCGCGATTCAACAACAATTGCGTATAGAATGTATTGGTGCCAAGTTGTTTGGCTTTTTGTGTTAATTGCTCAGCGGGTATCGTTGCTTTCTTCTCCCAGCGTTTTTTCATCTTGGCACTAATTTGCCAGACTGATATCTACGGAAGACAGGCTGATAAATGCTTTTACTCGATTTTCTATTTCAGTATGCGTTAAACCCACCAATCTTTCAGTTCCAAATTTTTCAACACAAAACGACGCCATAGCAGATCCATAGATCACAGCACGTTTCATATTCTCGAAACTAATATCATCTGTTTTGGCAAGGTACGAAATAAATCCACCAGCAAACGAGTCTCCGGCTCCTGTCGGGTCAAATACTTCTTCCAACGGTAATGCTGGTGCAGAAAAAACGTAATTTTCATGGAACAAGAGTGCTCCGTGTTCCCCTTTTTTGATTACCAGAAAACGTGGCCCCATAGCCATAATTTTTTGACTAGCCTTCACCAAACTATATTCTCCGCTTAATTGACGCGCTTCTTCGTCGTTAATAATCAATACATCGATTTTCTTTATCGTCTCTGTCAACTCAGGCAACGCAATATCCATCCAAAAATTCATGGTGTCCATCGCAACCAATTTTGGTCTATTATTCAATCGGCTTATTACGGTGTGTTGAACCTGCGGTGATAGGTTACCGAGCATCAGGTACTCACAATTTTGGTAGGCATCAGGAATAATGGGGTCGAAATTCTCCAACACATTCAATTCTGTATTTAAAGTGTCTCTGCTATTCATGTCGTTGTGGTATCGACCGCTCCAAAAGAATGACTTTTCTCCTTCTTTTATTTGAAGTCCATCGGTATTCACTCCCATATTTTGCAGCAATTCGATATGCTCGTTTGGAAAATCTTCTCCCACAACCGCAACTAAATTAACGTCATTCGTGTGATATGAAGACACCATTGAAATGTAAGTGGCCGCGCCACCAATAATCTTATCTGTCTTACCAAATGGGGTTTCTATTGCGTCAAATGCAACGCTTCCAATTACCAATAAACTCATGTTCAAATTTTTTGCAAAAATGCACTAAAAATTATCTTAAAATATTTTTCTCAAAAAGATTTTGAGTTTCATCTAATACGTTATTTTTGCACCTCTTTTAGAAAAAGCCTCATTAGCTCAGTTGGTTAGAGCGACGGACTGTTAATCCGCAGGTCCCAGGTTCGAGTCCTGGATGGGGCGCCATTATAGACAGGAGGTCATTTTTGACCTCCTTTTTATTTTTACTCCCTTGTAAAACCTTACTGGCCAACAGAATAGATTCAACCTCCGGAGTGAACATGTGGTTGCAACTCTCAAAATCAAAATTTTCGAATTTATCCATAAAGATGCAACCAAGAATTTTCCTTTTGATTTCTGCACCCGCGGGCTAACGGTCTGTATATGGTGTCGTGGCTGAACGTAGGAAGCCATGCACTATACACCTTGTTAGGCACAGGATTTATTTAATATTTAAAGTATTACACCAATCTCTAATCGCTTGTCTGTCCGCATCCGAAATTGAACTATGATCAAAATCAGTTGCATTTTGAAATGGTGGTGGCATAGTTAATTCATCCAAAGGATAATTCTCAAAGTGTTGGGTGCATTGAGGTCGGTGACAAGATGTACAAGAGTTCTGAATATTTGTAGTATGTGGCTGATCAAATTCTTGTCCGATAATTGAATAAGGATTGTTTCCTGTAAATGGTACTAGTGACTCTGATGTGTCAGCAGGATTTCTTAGCTGGTCAACCGCTGGTGTATGCAAAAACGGGCTTGCCATATGACAATTTTGACATTTATCAGCAGCTACAACGCTTGGGGTCATCCATGCTTCATTATATCCATTCTCCCCTGGTTTCGGAGAATTATTCGGGTCACCATCGTCAACGATTGAAAAAAAACAAGTTTCACCTGTCGACAGTTTATGTCCAATTACGCCTAATCCACCATCACGGCAAAACGTTATAAATACGACATCAGGGTTTTCAGAACCATCCGAGTTCAAGCCTTGATAGCGACCTACTTTATTTCCTGTTTGACAAGCCATTCCAAAAGCCCATGGATGGTCACAGTCGTTTGGATTTGTGCTACCATTACCTTCTTCTCCTGTTGGAAAAGTTACTGGGATTCCATTTTTTGTTGTAGGTACTTCAATTGCATCTGCACAACTGAATTTTGGCAGTGGCCCTAAAACTTCTTCACATTCATAAGCATGGTCAAGTGCAGTTCTGCCTGAGTCAATAATACCATCATCCTTTTCACAGGATTCAAGGATTATTAGCATAGTGGTAAATCCGAAAGCCATTAATATCACACAGTTTCTTTTCGTCATTCTTACCTAACGTTTTTGTTTCTTTTTATTGTGCCTAACTAGTTTTAAACGAATATAAGTTTCGTTTAGTACCGATTGCTGGTGGGGGTAAGCGCTGTGTTTGGCTTATCCCCCGCAGACTAAGGTCACCAAGATTAAACCCCCGCCCTTATTCCAAGGAGTAAATACCCCCATCAATCTGGGAGTACTCCAAATCAATCATTATCAAAATGGTAACAATTTCTAACCACCATGTGCTTAATTTTATCTCAAAGGAGCACCTGATCTGAACCTCTCAAATGGTAAGTCTTGGCTGCAACTCTGTGTAATAAGGGGCGCAGATGATTTAAGTCCGACAGCATTGCTGCCGGACTTTTTTTATGAGCAAAATCAAGCTCGCTTGAAATTTTGTGATTGAAAAAAGGACGAAGGCTGCCGAAGGCAGATGGACTTTAATCCACTCCTTTGCCTGACTGGCCCGTGAGCCCAATGAAATGAGGCGAACAATCCTGGATGGGGCGCTCAAAAAAAGGAAGTCTCGACCTTGCAGTCGAGACTTCCTTTTTTTATGCCTAAATATCAGTAGTAATTGTCTATTCAGGCTTGCTTCACCGTATCCAAACGCAATATTTTTACACTAACTTTGAGGAAACTAATAACGATGGCATATTACTTACAACGCATTTGCATTCTTTTCACGTCTTTACTATTTGTGGGATGTGAACTGTACTACCTACCTCCACACACACAAACTCCTTCCCATAAAGAGAAAGGAGACATTGCTTTAAACGTTCAAGGTCTTTATACAGGAAGTGCCTCAGCTTCATACGCATTCTCTGACCACGGATTTGCGGGCGCCTCATTTATGGGCTATGCAGCAAACAATACAGACTCTTTTTCGAACGACTTTTATCGGGTTTTGACCGTCGAAGGGGGTTATTACGACTTTGATCAGGAATCCAACTTGCATCTACAAATCTCTGGAGGCATTGGAGCAGGCACTGTAGGTGATCCGTCAAATGCTTTTGAGGTGGATTTCAGTCGATTTTATATTCAGCCTTCCGTTGGATTTATTTCCAGCCATAGGAAAATTGAGAATCATTTAGCCTTACGGTTATCTCACATCGAATACCAAAAACAAATAGCACAAAACGTTGACCCTTTCAGTGTTCAATTTGTGGAACCGACCTACACATTCAGGGGCGGCTCTGAAAATATTAAGCTACATATGCAGCTAGGCCTTTCTGTGCCATTGTTAAACACAAGTAACACGCCTCCAGAATTTGCTTACGACCCATTTATCTTTGGATTAGGGATTCAAGCCAACTTGAATGTCTTCCAAAAAAAACAATAGGACATTGAAGTGTCAGTTATAAGAGTCACTGACTACACATTCAAAAGTCATTTTTAAAACATCAATTCACAAACCTTACATTAACACAATAGTCTCTTTTTCAGCAACTTAAATAGCCAAATTTCTTTAAAATGTTTATTATGACAAATCAATTATTGTTTTGGCACAATAATTTGTATTATCTTTGAAACAATAGTTATGAAACAACTCTTACTAATACTATTTATGGCTGCAGGTTTAATGTCTTTTCAGACAGTTACTCCTTCTAGCTATGACACTGAGGGTGGGAACATTAAAGTTGGACAAAATTATCCAAACCCAGCGATCGGCAAAACGTACATTGAAGCTACTTTTCAAGGAGAAGCTACTATTACTGTTTACAACGTCGTGGGGAAAGTAATTGAGTCACGTGTAATAACAGACAAAATGGTTGTTCTAGACGTAAGTAACTATACTGAAGGTATTTACCTATATACGTTGGAAAGCAACGGCGAGAAAGTTACAAAACGAATGACGGTTAAGAAACCGTAACGAAATAACAAGATATTTAAAACCCCGATTCTGTCGGGGTTTTTTTATGCCCTTTATTTCTTAATTGTTGTCTGGTATTGCTTGAATGATATCAATTGCGGCTTTACTGAGTACTGTACCTGGACCAAATACGAAGGAGACCCCTCTATCAAATAAAAATTTATAATCTTGCTCTGGTATTACCCCTCCAGCCACTACAACAATATCTTTACGACCCATCAAGCTTAATTGCTCAACAACTTCAGGTACTAAAGTTTTATGACCACCTGCTAAACTTGAAATTCCTAACACGTGTACGTCATTTTCAATGGCCTGCTTGGCCACTTCACTTGGGGTTTGAAACAATGGCCCTATGTCAACATCAAAACCTATATCTGCAAAGCCTGTAGCAATCACTTTTGCCCCACGATCATGACCATCTTGCCCCATCTTGGCAACTAAAATTCGTGGTCGACGACCAAAAGTTTCAGCAAAAGTATCCGATGCATTGCTCGCTTTCTTAAAATCACTATCCTGTTTCACCTCTTTCGAATATACACCAGAAACACTATTGGTCACTGCTTGATATCTACCAAAAATATTTTCCAAAGCTGTACTTATTTCACCTAATGTCGCTCTTTCTTTGGCTGCATTTACCGCAAGTTCTAAAAGATTTTCTACGTTCCCTTTAGCTCCATCTTCCAACAATGCCAGCGCCGATTGCACGGCATCATTGTTTCGGCTTGCCTTAATGTTGTCAATTCTGTTTATCTGATTGGATCGTACCTCGTCATTGTCAATTTCAAGAATATCAATTACTGATTTTTGTTCGGTTTGGTATTGATTAACACCAACGATAACGTCCTCACCACTGTCAATTTTTGCTTGTTTACGTGCTGCCGATTCTTCAATTCGCAATTTCGGCACGCCCGCCTCAATTGCTTTGGACATACCGCCTAGTTCCTCCACTTCCAAAATATATTCCCAAGCCTTATCGGCTAGTTCTTTGGTTAACGCCTCTACAAAGAAGCTCCCTCCCCACGGATCCACTACATCTGTCAACCCAACTTCTTGCTGCAAGTATATCTGAGTGTCTCGAGCAATCTTAGCGGAAAAATCAGTAGGCAATGCTATGGCCTCATCCAGCGCATTGGTATGAAGAGATTGTGTTCCACCCATAACCGCAGCCTTTGCCTCAATGCATGTACGTGCAATATTGTTAAATGGATCTTGCTCTGTTAAACTCCATCCACTGGTTTGACAATGTGTTCTTAGCGCAAGAGATTTAGCATTTTTTGGATTAAATTGTTTTATCAATTTCGCCCATATGACACGTCCGGCACGGAGCTTGGCAATTTCCATGAAATAGTGCATCCCCACTCCCCAGAAAAAACTCAACCGTGGTGCGAAATCATCAATATCTAAACCTGAATCAATTCCTGTTCTTACATACTCCAAGCCATCGGCCAACGTGTACGCAAGTTCAATGGCGGCATTAGCCCCCGCTTCTTGCATGTGATATCCACTAATGCTTATGGAATTAAACTTAGGCATGTTAGCCGCCGTATATTTAAATATGTCGCCCACTATCCGCATTGATGACGCAGGAGGGTATATGTACGTATTACGCACCATAAACTCCTTTAAGATGTCATTTTGTATAGTTCCAGCCAGCGACTGAAGACTCACCCCTTGTTCTTGTGCAGCTACAATATAAAATGCCATAATCGGAAGTACGGCGCCGTTCATGGTCATTGAAACCGACATTTTGTCGAGAGGTATACCATCAAATAGTATTTTCATATCCTCGACGGAATCAATTGCAACTCCAGCCATACCCACATCTCCTTTAACTCTAGGATGGTCGGAATCATAGCCTCTATGTGTGGCTAAATCAAAGGCTACAGACAACCCTTTTTGGCCTCCAGCTAAATTTCTTCGATAGAAAGCGTTTGATTCTTCGGCTGTACTAAATCCAGCATATTGACGAATTGTCCATGGTCGTATGGCATACATAGAACCATATGGGCCCCTTAAATTTGGTGCAATTCCTGAAACAAAATCCGCCATTTGGGGCTTGTCTGTACTTCTGTAAATGCTTTTTAAATCTATTCCTTCTTGCGTAGAACTAAGTGTATTATTCTTTTCGGTTTGAAATTGCTTAACATCTACATTCTTTAGAAGCTTCCCTGTAAGATACTCTACAAGGTTAGAACCACTAGACACATCTTCAACAAAATCCAGATGACTTTCATATCGAAGTAGATGTGAAATATTTCTTGACCACCGAACACTTTCGGCGTCAATCTCCTTTTTGTACGATTTGAGATACAAAATATCAGCACCACCCATAATGGCAGACATCGCCATGGTTGTTAGACGCAACAGGTTGTTATACTCTTTTTCGTCACCGCTAGTAACGCCACATACAGCGGTCAGCGTGGGGCATTTACCATTGAACACTGCTTCCATAGCAATTCTCAAACTGCGCATACGTGCTACCTCAAAGAAAAAATTAGGACCTATCGGCACTTCTATATTTATAGATAGCTCTGGGTTTTGAACGCCTAATGCGATTAACTGTTCAGCCAGCTCATTCGCCTTTTCTACGAAATATCTTATCTCACCTTCACCTACAATATTGACATTTGGATTCAGTATTGAAAATACGGGTGTTCGTGTTCCTTTTTTAAACGACTGACTATCTAATGTTTTAAGGCTCGAGGGTTTAAGGTTTTGTATGGCATATCCCCCCTCATTTTTATCTGAATAACCGCCTGTATTGTACCATATTTTATCTTTTGATACAGGTTCGTCCCAAGCGACGCCATCCACATTCTCATATAGATCATTATTGTAGCCTTTGCAATAATCAAGAATGAGCTTCCAGTTTTTAGACCCAGATACGGGAGAAGGCATAGGTGCTGATTCATCTGAATGATGATAAAACGGCTGGACATCAATGCCATACCAGTCTTTGTTCAACCCTTCAATTGGCTTTCCCTTAAGTTCTTTTATCACTTGTTGGATCCAAGCATCTTTTGATGGAAATTCAAATTCTTCAAAACTTAACCTCTGGTCGTTCATGGCGGCAAAGGTAAAAAAGCGAATGGAACTATATCTTAAAACCTAATCTGTATGATTGTATTAAGTAGAAGTACTGAACTTCAGTTTAATGTATTTTTGCCAAAATTTAATTTCTATGCCTTTTCAGTTTATAAGAACCGACTTAGCCAATCACATTTACACCATCACTATCAATCGTGAGGACAAAATGAACGCACTTAATGCGTCACTACTTCAGGAGATTAAAAAAGCCATGGAAGAAGCAGAAGCGAATCCAGGTGTATACGGAATTATCATTACTGGTAGTGGGAAAAAAGCATTTGCAGCAGGTGCCGATATCGCAGAGTTTAAGGATTTCTCGAAATCTCAAGGACAACAATTAAGCGAAGATGGTCATGCGGTTATGAATACGGTTGAGAATTGCCTTAAACCAGTATTAGCGGCAGTGAATGGTTTTGCCCTTGGTGGGGGTTGCGAGCTTGCAATGGCCTGTCATATGCGTATTGCAAGTCCGAATGCAAAATTTGGCCAGCCAGAGGTAAACTTAGGACTAATACCTGGCTATGGAGGTACTCAAAGGCTAATCCAACTTGTAGGAAAAGGGAAAGCCATAGAAATGTTGACTACTGCTGATATGATTGGGGCAGAAGAAGCTCAGCAATTGGGTTTGGTAAACCATGTAGTGGATCAAGCAGAACTTATGGAGAAGTGTTACTCGATTATTAATAAAATAGCAGTAAAGTCGCCCCAAGGAATTGCAAAAACAATGGAGTGTGTTAAAGCGTATTTTGACACAAATAAGGACGGTATGGCATTAGAAATTGAACACTTTGGCTCTTGCTTCGACACTAAAGAATTCGAAGAAGGGACTTCGTCATTCTTAGAAAAACGAAGAGCTAACTACAGAAATTAATGATTGTGTCGTTTTTGGCACGTCATTTGTTTAATTACCACTGAACGAGTAATTTTGACTTTAAATATTTAAACACGACAACTTAAACATTATGAAACGAACATTTGTTACATTGTTAATGGCTATAGGATTTGTAGCTTTCACACAAGCACAAGATACAGAAACTGTAGAAGCAGATGGCAGTACCGGTGCTAAAATCGAATTTGAAAAAGTAGAACACAACTTTGGCAAAATCACAGAAGGCACACAAGCTACAGTGACATTTTCATTTACAAACACTGGAAACGAACCTTTAGTACTTAATTCTGTACGTGCGTCATGTGGATGCACGACTCCAAAATGGACACGTGAGCCTGTTGCTCCAGGAGCTACTGGGGAAATAACAGCTATTTACAACTCTAAAGGACGACCTGGGAACTTCACAAAAACCATTACTGTAAAGTATAATGGTGAAAATGGAACTCAATTCCTTACGATTAGAGGTACTGTAGAAAGCGCTCCAGTTGACGCTGCGCCACCAGTGCAAGCGAATCCAAAATAGGAAAAACTTTAAAAACCTTAAAAACCCAAACACAAGTCGTTTGGGTTTTTTTTGGCATCATTTTAGCAACTTAAAACGAAACAACACAAATGAAATATACATTACTTACTCTCCTGTTGGCTGGATTTTGTTTAAACTCAACCATTGCTCTTGCTCAAGATGAAACGGAACAAGAAGAAAAACCTGTAATTACGTTAACTCCTGTAGGTACCCCAAAACTGCTAATGAACGAAACAGAGCATGATTTTGGAACAATCGACCAAGGTGCTAAAGTGACACATGTGTTCACATTTGTGAACGACGGTTCTGCTCCATTGGTCATTAGCCGAATCAATACACCTTGTGGATGTACAGCTCCATCATGGTCTAAAGAACCTATTGAACCAGGCAAGACTGGGGAAATTACCGTAACTTTTAATTCTGCTGGTAAGGTTGGGAATCAGATAAAGACATTGTCGATTATATACAACAGCGAAATGAGCCCATCAATGTTTACCATTAAGGCAAACGTAAAACCGCCATCGAACAATTAATATAGGCTAAGAGCTGGGTTAAGTCTCTTTACAAGGGTTTAATTGTTGACAGGTTAGGAATCCAACCACTTTTGTGATAAAAGTCCTGTAAGACCTCCAGTATGTATGCAAAGCACTTTTTGGCCTCGTTTAAATTGTAGCTCATTAATCATCGCATATATACCACGCATCATTTTGCCTGTGTACACTGGATCGAGTAAAATTCCTGTTTCGCTTGCGAACTGCTTATTAAAGTCCGATTGACTTTGGTCAAAACGGCCAAATCCACCATAACTAAACTTCGTTTGCAACGTCCAATTGTCAAACGATGTGTTGTCTCTAACTACTTCAGATAAGTATGAGGCGTCTTTTAATGCGGCAAATCCATGGATATGACTTTGTCCTCGGGACCCATTAATAACGCCGCTAAACGTTGTTGAGGTACCTACAGGTACAGCCACACTATCGAAAAGAGAATAATCTTTCACCATATCCTGGCATCCTAAAATTCCTGATGCATTGTCACCTCCTTCTGGGATTACGAATGTTTCGTCTTGCTCTAACTCAGAAGTATCATTCTTATACGTCGTATAGACCTCACGAGACACAAATTTCAACGTCATGCCAAATTCGGCACATAACCTTAAAATATAATTTGAATTTGTCTTTAGTTCATCTCCTCTAACGATTCCAACACAAGGAATTTGTTGCATCGCACACGCAACAGCAGTTGCCACAAGATGATTGGAGTACGCTCCTCCGAACGTCAGAATAGATGTCGCTTTGCTTGCTTCAAAGTCCCTGAAATTATGTTTCAGTTTAAACCATTTATTACCTGAAACAAAAGGGTGAATTTGATCATCGCGCTGCATAAACAAACGAACGCCAGAATTCACCACAAATGGTGTTTTTATTTCTTGAACAAACGGTACGTGGTTAAACATTATTCGTAAAAAACAGCAATGTCTTCAAGCGATTTGCGTTGTAAGTCTGGCACACTAGCATCAGCAGCAGCATAGCCCACTGGCAGCAATAGAAATGGCTTTTCATTCACTGGTCGGTTCAAAATTTTTGTGAGAAAATTCATCGGACTCGGTGTATGTGTTAACGTAACAAGACCGGCATTATGAATAGCAGTAATAAGCATCCCGCAGGCAATTCCGACAGATTCTTGGACGTAGTAGTTTTTCATCTTTTGATCACCGTTTAGGTCATATGTTTTCCTAAACACTACAATTATCCAAGGTGCGATTTCAATGAAAGGTTTGCGCCAATCTGTTCCAAACTGTTTTAAGTCGTTCATCCACTCTTCCGACATACGGCCATGGTAGTTCTCGTATTCTTCGGCCTCGGCCGCTTCTCGAATTTTAGATTTTAACTCCCCATTACTTAGCACACAAAACGTCCATGGTTGCTTGTGTGCTCCTGAGGGCGCAGTGCCCGCTGCCATGATAATGTTTTCGATAACTGCCTTGGGTACAGGTTTAGAATCAAACACGCGGACAGACCGCCTTTTATCCAGTTTGTTATAGAAATTCTGCGATCGTTCGACCATCTCATCCGCCGTCGGGTCCTCACGATGATAAGGTATAAAATTCTCTTCCATGGCTTCCTATTTTACCCAAATCCTGTCTTTCCCAACAAACCTTGGCGCCTGCACGGAAACAACCAATAAAGGTTTGTTGCTTAGCGTTTCAACTGAGTGTACAGTCCCTTTCGGAATTAATATCACGTCACCTTTCTTGATTACACTTGAATCCTCTCCTACCCACATCATTGCTCTACCACGTATAACGGTTACAACCTCAGAATGATTCATATGTTTATGTGGCTTTACCTCGTTCTTTATCCAAATAGCAAATGAACTACTTAAACTATCAGAATAAAGCGGTTTTACATATACGTTAGCGTATGACGTAGAATCAGGTTTAAGTGATTTTGCGCTTACAATTTGCCCTACCGCCAGTTGACTCATCAAGACCAAAACACCAAGGGTAAATATTCTTCTCACTGTCGCTAAAAATTAAATTTATACCAAAAATTCGGCAGTCTTCCGAGTTGATATTCCTTTGCGAAAATTTTAGATCCTGGATTTTCTGGATCATCAAAATAGCTCTCTTTTAATACATTTTTAGTGTCAAGTACGTTTGCAATATCAATGGATATTTCATGTGTTGTCTTTTTCGTGTTGATTCGCAATCCGATTTTTAGATCAAGTCTACTATAATCTTGGAATTGGTAAATGTTACGACGTGAGCCGTCTAGAACAACATTTGCTCCATCTAAAACGGTTGCTGCCGTATCAATTGGCGAATAGCGCTTACCGCCACCAACTGTATACTTCATCCCATAGATTAACGCATTTTTATCGTTCTTACCCATTTTGTGTTCGTAACCACCAAGGAAATTAAATATGTAATTTCCATTAAAATCTGTATTGCGTTCCACACCGTCACTACCTTTATATTTTGAATCATAAATAGACCCAGTAGCCATGAAATAATAATTATTGGTAAAGAACTTTTCTACCGTCACTTCCAATCCTTGGTTAGTTCCGGTACCGCTATTGGTCATTACATCAGGGAAAAATCTTTCAAAACCAGAACCCTGATTCAACAGTGAGAATGAACTAGATATCACTTCAACTGGAACATTATACAGTTGCTGATAATAGATTTCACCTCGAATCCTTAGATTCTTTTTAACCACTTTTTCGTAAGACAATACGAGATGATGACTTTGAGTTGGAGCAATGCCATCATTGTGTGTACCATAGTTGTTACCTACCGAATCAACAAACAACGTGTTGTAAATGTATAGTGGCTGCACTTGGCTGTGCATCCCATATCCAAAACCAATAGTTTCATTAGATCTTCTTCGCCATTTCAATCCGATTCTAGGCTCAATCAATGTCGTATTGCTTTGCGTAAAATGCATTCCGTGTAGACCCGTATTAAGTGTAACCATAGAATTTAATCGATACTTCCAGCTTGCATATCCACGTATCATTAATGGACTATTTTGTGCATTCAAAAGCTCAGTCATCGGTTGTGTTAGGTCAAGTTCATTTTGGACACTATCCAAATAATCTACGAAATAAGCATCTGTTATTAATCCAACTTTCAGGTTACTTCTTGCACTATACTTTTTGTTCAACGATGCGTGCAAGGTGGTTTTGCCATGTAACATTTTTGACCTAGAAACCGGCACTAATGAAACCTTGGTAAACTCGCTAGGGTCCCTAAATATTTTGTTGTGATCTGATAGAACCTGTTGAACATTGTGGGCAAGTACCACATTAAGAGACTTATGATTATTTAACTGTCTCTCCCATGTTGCGCCCATAACACCCATGTTAGTTCTAAAATATTGATCTCTGTCTTTTTGGCCATAGAGTTCTTCAGTTGGCTCAAGGTCATCACTAAATACAATATCTATAGAACTCAATCCACCTAAACCAAAAATGGCAAATGACCCTTTCTTGTTTGGGAAGTTTAGCTTAAAATTTAAATCTTGGTATTTAGGAACAGCGTCGGTTCCAAGATCAATATTTAAAGAACTAAAAATATCGAATGTGGCATATCTATATGACACTATATAAGAAGATTTCTTTTTTTTGTTTATCGGTCCTTCAGCTTGTATTTCTGTACCGAACAACCCAAATTGGCCGCTATATTCCGCCTCATTGTAATTACCATTTCTAAACTTCAAATCGAAGACACCAGAAATTCCATTTCCATATTCTGAAGGGAAGGCACTTGTCATGAAGTCAGAGTTACCAACAAGTTTGTTGTTAATCATGCTAATAGGACCGCCAGTAGAACCTGCCACAGCAAAATGACTCGGGTTAAATATATCAACACCTTCAAAACGCCAAAGCAAACCCAACGGGGAGTTCCCTCTAACAACGATGTCATTTCTTTGGTCATCGGTACCTGCGACTCCTGCATAATTTTGAGCCATTCTTGCAGGATCTTGCCTGCTCCCTGGATATCTTTCTGCCTCCTCAGCATCAAAGCTTCGGCTACTAACAGACACCATTTCGTTATTACTTCTAACCTTTGATTTTTTAAATTGTACAACGGTAGCACCTAAGGTATTGGCAGACTCCACCATTTCAACGTCCAAGTTCACTGCTTTACCACTGGTAACCATAATGTTTTCGCGCGACACTGGGTCATAACCCACATATTCAATGGAAAGACGATGTCGTCCAATGGGCACTTCCAAAATCTCGTAATAGCCCATCTCATCAGTGGTAGCACCAAACCCTTGTACAGTTTCAACCAACACCGTGGCGGCTGGCAATCCAGCTTTCGTATCGGTGTCTACAACCCTACCAGTAATGGTCTGAGTTAATTGCGCAAATAGCGCCGAAACACCAAGTGTAAGGGCAAAGCCAAGCAATAAAAGTCGTTTCATAATTGTTTTCAGATATGTAAATGTAATCAAATAAATACAGGGCGAATATATAGTCAATTGTGATGCTTTGTCACCCATATATAAAGATTCACTGATTTAGTGAAATGTAGCCGTCTAAGGTTAGAATGGACTCTATAATTTAGGCTATCTTGCATTTGAAATGCGCAATGGAATTCTTCTCATAACAAGTCTGGTTATATTTCAGACCAATTGTTTATCGCAATCTGAAGCAGAATTCAAATCACAACACAGGAACATATCACAGTTTCAATCAACCCTTGGAAAAAAATCTCTTATAGGCAAAGACTACGACATTATATACCACAGGCTCTCATTGAATATTGACCCCAGACAAAGGCAAATGTCTGGTTGCGTTACAAGTTATTTAAAGCCGCTCACATCAAACTTTAACAAGATTTATTTTGATTTAAGTGATTCTTTAGCGGTTGATTCAGTTCTATTTCATGGGGTAAACACGGCGTTTAATCATATAAATAGTTCGTTGGAAATTAGGTTAAACAGCACCATACCGCTTGGCCAATTGGACTCCATAAGTGTTTATTATAGTGGCGACCCTACTGGCAACCCATCTAGAAGTTACGAACGTGAATCTGGTCGCGCAAACAGCGCTACCCCAATCATATGGACGTTGAGTCAACCCTATGGGGCAATGGAATGGTGGCCATGCAAACAAAGCCTATACGACAAAATTGATTCGTTAGATATGGAAATAACCATACCAAAAGGCAATAAAGCTGCAGGCATTGGGGTGTTGGTTTCCGTTAAAGAAAAAACCGATTCAACACAAACGTATTGCTGGAAACATCGATATCCGATAACCACCTATTTGGTCGCAACAGCGGTAACCAATTATGATTCATTTTCTGATTGGGTAACATTCAAAAATGGGGATAGTCTAGAAATTCTTAATTACATCTTTCCAGAAAACCGCATATACATGGAAGAAGCTGTAAAAAAGACGATTCCGATTATGCAGTTATTTGACTCCTTGATAGGAACATATCCATTTATTGAAGAAAAATATGGCCATGCAGAATTTTTGCGTGGAGGAGGAATGGAGCACCAAACGATGAGTTTTATGGGGAGTTGGAATTTTGGACTAATTGCTCACGAACTAGCTCATCAATGGTTCGGTAATCAGGTGACTTGTGGGTCTTGGAGTGACTTATGGCTGAATGAAGGATTCGCAACCTATTTCACACTCATAGCCCGAGAGGCATTACAGGATTCGATTACATGGAGGAGTGTACAACTCGGGAGTCAAGAACGTGCCTTGCGAGAAACGGATAAATCCGTTTTTGTAACAGACACTTTTGATGTATCCCGACTATTTAGTAGCCATCTGACCTATAACAAAGGAGCTCAGTTACTGCGGATGATTCATTGGCAGATTGGAGATTCGCTGTTTTATAAAGGCTTAAGAAACTACTTGAGTGCCCCTGAGCTTAACAACAGTTTTGCACGAACATCTGACTTAAAGTTTCATTTGGAATCGACGTCTAGAAAAGACCTCAGTGAGTTTTTTAATGATTGGTTTTATGGCACTGGGAACCCTCACTACACTATTAATTGGAGTCAAACAGGTAAGAATATTGACATCCGTGTCAAACAGACGACCAATGGCGATGTCGATTTTTTTGAAATGCCTATTCAATTGAGATTGAGAAATACAGTTAAGCAAAAAGACATCATTCTAAACCCAAGTTCTTCAAATTTCAACCAATCGTTCGTTGTGGACTTTGCCGTTGATTCAATTGACTTTGATCCCAATTTATGGGTGTTGGCAACCAACGAAGTCATACATACCGATGATGTAAACAAAGAAGTATTAATCTTCCCAAATCCTGCACAGGAATACTTAACCTTATCGTCTTTCGGTTACCCGTTTTCTTCGTATCGGATTGCGAATGTAGCTGGTCAAATAATAGCAGAAGGTCGTTTTACCAATGATCAAAAAATATTTAAAACGATTGACATATCTGGTATCACCAATGGCCTATATCTTATAGAATTTAAGGGCCCAGACACGTCGGTAACTGCCAGATTTGTAAAGAAATAAATATGAAGCCTGTCGCCCTAGATATTACATATGTGCTTGAATGAAATACACGTGTAGCATACTAATAAGTTTGATTTTTTCTCTGTCCTCGTACGGGCAGTCTGCAAGTGATAGCGTCGTTGGCTCTAAAAACAAGTTTCAGATTAAGGTTATCCCATGCAAGTGCGACAGCAATATATATGACTCGATTGCCATGGCAAGTAGCGTAAGATTGGGCCAAAAGTTTGGCTTATCTTTTCATCATGCTTCTTCGTTTTATAGCGCTCCAAAGAGCAGGTCAAATCAGTCGCAGGTTACTAATCCACTACTGGCTTGTCGTCGAAAAAGTTAGATTCAGCACGAGAATAATTTACATTTTAAGATAAAAATCCTTTGTTAAATTGATATACGCTTCAGTATACTCATGTCGTCGTTTTTCTATGACCAATTCTGTCGAACTCAGGGGTGAATCCTCTTGAGTAAATGAAAGTAAAACACGTTTAACAGGCGATTCGTTCTGCCCTCGTACAGTAGTTTTTCTGCTCAAATAGAGTTTATGCTTTTTTGCCAAGGTGATTAATTCCTCTTGTCTGTTCGCAGGTATAATAAAATCGCAATTCCCTGTCGGTCCTAACAATCGTGAAACGACATCAATCAACTCTTTGAAGCTCAATAATGCATCGTGCCGTGCAGCTACTCGGCCCTCTTTTTCTGGTTTTAAAGAACGTTCAAAGTAAGGCGGATTAGAAACAATTAGGTCGTATTTGATTTTAGGCTCAAAGCTTTGAATGCGCAGATGGTGTGCAATCAGCCTAGACGAAAATGAGGAGTTGGTAAAATTATACTTGGCATCAATGATTGCTGAGTCGTCAATCTCTACTGCGTCGACATGGGCATTTGGAAATCTCTGAGCAAGCATCATGGCCACCAATCCTGTGCCTGTGCCAATATCCAAAATTCGATTCGGCTGAGTTGCATAGGCCCAGGCACCCAATAGTACGCCGTCGGTTCCCACCTTCATCGCCGAATTGGTTTGGCGTATGTCAAACTTCTTAAACTTGAATTCAGACATAATAGTCAAAGATCATTCCCCCTGCGTCTTTTGCCTATGACGTAGGATTCAACTTGTGATTAAAAGTTCATTCTTTGAGGCTCTCTTGGCTTGATTACAGGATCTTTAGGCACAAAGGTGATATCTTCAAACGTCATTTTTCCTTTTGGTGATATTTCAACCATAATACTTTGATACGGTTTGAACTCAAAGTTGTGTGTTGTTGTTTTTCCGTTGGCAGTAATCGTTAGATTTCGGAAGACAGACTTATTGGCAAATGACTGACCAGAATAAATCGGATACTCCAAATCCTTGGCTAGCTTTTGTGCTAAAAATATGTGCAGCGTGCCATCGTTTTCTTGTCGGCACCAATATGCAGGTATCGTATCTCCCTTAATCAAAGGCTGGTGATCAACAACGTTTTTAAATTCAGCACTCACGTTTTGTAGCGATTTCAATTCTGTTAACAGTCCTTCAAAATCCTCAGATTTGGTTTTACCAGGCTGACTTGGATCTTGCTTTATGCAAACCGGAAGCCCTTCTTTAGCAAACCCAACTAATTTTCGTAAAGCTCTTACATCCATATATTTAACATCCACAAACAACGAAGAGAAAGATGCATCACCCGCAACCAGTTTGTTGTCAACAAATTTTGCTTCATCCAAAAAATGTCGATTAATCCAAAGTGGATGATATCCTTCCGTTTCCATGTTTGGTTTAATAAACCTCATTTCATATTCACCCCAAACCCAAACACGACGTTTCTCTTCTGGATATGGACCTTTCATGACTCCATCTTCATAAGGTAGGTATACACCGACGTCACTATACGTTTTACCGCTTTGCATTATTCCTGCGACCTTTTCCATGTATGTATTAAAAGCTGGCAATTCTTCTGTTAGGCTCGCCCCTCTACCTATAAAAATAGTGGCAAAGAATTCTATGGTGTCAGAACCTTTAGGGTTGTAGGGCATTCCGTGGTAAAAATGATGATTGGCTCCTTGAGCAAATAGCGCATCAGCAACCATCTTCAAATCTGCCGTTTGTTCCTCTCTCAGATACGTACTAGGAAATCCATACATGTCTGTAAAAGTTTCGCTTGAAACAATCCTTTTTGAAGATAAACAAGCTGAAGAGCTGACAATTCTAGAGAAATTTGGGTTATTCAACATCCCTTCTGTTTCAGGAATATCCACCAATGAATAAAGCGTCATAATGTCGCCTGGAGCTGCTAAGCATTGCACCCGCGACCAAGCACCAAGTTCCTTGCACTTTCTTACATAAGGCTTATAAAACCCTTCGGTAACATAGTCTTCCAAGTGAAGCATATAATCATATCGAACATCGGGAAAAGAATCCAAACTACGTTCCATAAAAGGAATGATGTCGTAACCGAACTCCTTTTCAAAGGAAATATCGAAACCAGGCGTCCAAATCTTGTTTGTCCCATTCAATTTAATCTCCCAGGAATCGGTAAAAAGTGCTGATTTCGTTCCTTTCAATGCATTTGCAAGCGCTGCGCTGATTGGTTCAGCAAATAGATTAAACGCATTACTGTCTAAGTGGTTGACGACCAGTTGATTTTCTGGCCAAGTCCAACCGAAAGTCAAATATTGTCGAAAAGACGTATCTCCATAGATCTGGGTTGAATGCGCTGCGTCGATGTTACTGCCTGCAACAGGCCACGCGCTACCAAATGTAAAATCACATGCAAGTCCTATAGAATCTGCATATAGTTTGGTATACGTTACCACATCAGACCATTCTGGACTTAGCCATTTTTGAGCCGAACTGTCAATAGCATAATGACGATTGTGGTCGTATTTATACATGTTTTTATACCGATATAATGGATAAACCCAAGCTACTTCAACCCCTCCAAAATTATTGGCCTTAGCCCAGTCCAATTGGTCTTTAATATCTGGCTTTTTTATTTCGGTAGCAAACCACCACCATCTTGTAGACGGTTTCGAATTGGGGTAAAATGGATTGTTTTCAATTGTTGTATCCGAATTACTCTGTTGATTACACGTGGTAAACGTGGACAAAATCACGGTAGAAATAAGAATTATTTGCAGGAATTTCATTTGCTAAAAATAAGAAAAATACTGCTAGAATTATGTTGAATTTAAATCAGTGTTATTAGCAGTGCATTATTTCGACATGTCGCTTTAGGCAGAATGATAAAGTCAGACTCACAATGTTGGCTATTGAGTATATTTACGGCGTGAAAAGAAAACTTCTAAAGATCCTTTTTGTAGTTGCTTTACTTTCTGTAGGCTGGGTAATTGGATACCTAAACGTCCCATTTATTGACCCGTCTAAACACTTTTGGGTTGGGTTTATCGCCTGCTTTGTGCTTATGGTTTTGGGCATGCTTGTTTCTCAGGCACGCCGTTCGAATGGGAAGATAGTGCAATGGTTTGCAAAACATGACAATGCCACTGATCAAAACATTCAATCAAGCTACCGGGCTATGTGGATGATATTGGCAGCATTTGTATTTCTTGCCTGTGCGGCTTTGGCATATGTGATTCATTATCAAACTAAGACCTTAAATGCGTATTCACAAAAGTTCGATTCTAGGTTAATCGAATTAGAAGAACTGTCTGACGCAGTTAACAAAAAGCAACAGGTTGGGCTGATGTCTAATGTATTAACATTAGTTGATGAAGAAATAAAACAGAACCCTGGTGGCCCTTTGAGTAATGCCACAATAGCACGCATCGCTGCCTTTAGCTTTTCGCTAAAACCATATCGATATTTTTATCATGACAGTTTAGGTGAAAAACCTTTAAGCCCCGAACGTGGCCAATTGCTAATGGCCTTAACGTTAATGGATATTGACAGCACGTCTTTTAATAAGATTAAATCGAAGGTTGATTTCAGTTATTCAGATTTAAGAAATTCTAGCTTAAAGCATATTGACTTTAGCGGAATAAATTTAGAATCTGCTGACCTATCCAACGCTGATCTAACCGGGATAAATTTTGATAACAGCCGTTTAAGAGATGTAACCATGACAGGCGCTATACTGAATGAAGCAACACTAAATAACACCGATATACGCAGTGCGTCGATGGCTTGGATTCAAATGAATAAAGGAGAATTGAAATTCACAGATGCCACTGGCGCTGACCTTTCGTATGGCCAATTTCAACATGCTGATTTAAGTGGATCCACATTTGTTATCGCCGATTTAACCTCAAGCAAACTGACCAACACTTCCTTGATGCAGTCCGATTTCGCCGTAACCAATTTAACTAAGGCTGACCTTAGTAACAGTAATTTGCGTGATGGCCGGCTTATAAAAGCGAACATCGCTGAAACGACATTCAGCTCTTCCATACTGGAAGGGGTAGAGGTATCGTCGGACTGGTTCAGTATTTACAAGGGGGAAACGATGAACAAGCTGCAAGAGCAATACGTGATAGTTGACTCGACGTCAGCCACTGGCTCCACCAAGTTTTATTTAAATACTAAAGACTAGCACCATCATTTCACACTAAAATAGGTCAAGTCATATCTGACCCTATTTATCTTTTTAGCAATTTTATTTAGCAGTGGATCTTGAATCACAAAGGGCTTAGGCACTACATCCGATATTTTGCAAAATACTTGCCAAATCTCGTTCATGTATGCCGTTAATAGGACGTTATCCCACTCGGTATCCGAAGAAATCCCATATTTTACTTTTAACGCAATGCCAATTTCCTGCCCGATTTCATTATTCACTATATCGACATAATTGTCTACTGGGTTATTATTTGAATCGACCAGTTGCTCTACTGAAAAGTTTCCATGAATCAATTCTGGCATGTTTTTCAATTCATGAACATCAGCCACAAAGTCTGCCATCTCTTTTGAAAACGCTGTGGTAATTAATGCCTGAGCAATAATGTGATTATATGTATTGATAAATCCTTTCTCTGACGTATCCCTTGCTGTTTGAATATAGGTATAATCAAAGTTCATATTCGATACACATGCTAACGCGAGATCATAAAACGCTACATCACCTTCCCCAAAAATCAATGGTCTTCTTCTTGCCAGTTTATAAATTTTGTTTAAATAAACACGATTTCGAATGGCGTAAGGCGACTCAATCATTAGGTCAACTGCGTCCATTATCTTTCCATCACGAACCTTTATTATATCATCTTGTGAAATACCTGATTGCAGTTCGGTTTCGATCCCGTCGTATGACAAACGCACCAATCCTTCAATTTCTCCATCTTTTTCGCCATAAACCTCATAGTCTATGTCTACCACTTTTTTTAAATCATCAAGATCTTTAAATCTTGATGCAAGCAATGGCTTACATGTCGGCATCAAATCTATTTTTTGATCTGCCGTTGGTAAATCTTCTCCTTGATTAAAACAAGACCTGGTAATCAATAATAGAATAACAAAAAAAAGGGGTGCGCCGATCGCTGTGTAATTCAAATTATCCAACTTTTAACCAAATATAATTTAACAAAACTTATGAGGCTTCACTTTGCAATTTTTAATACTATGTTGTGAGATTGATTAAATTGCAATCATTCCTTTCATCCCATTTTATTGATGACTCGTATACTCTATTTATTAACGTTAGGCATTGTTTTCACCCATTGTCAAGGGCAAGATTTTGACATTACAGCCTTTGGTGCCGTCAATAGCGCCTCCGTATTAAGTACAAAGCAAATTCAACAGACAATCGATGAAGCCAGCAAACACAAAAATGGCCGTGTTATAGTGCCTAAAGGGAATTTCTTAACCGGTTCTTTAACCTTGCATTCCAATGTAGAGCTTCACTTAAAAAAAGGTGCAATACTACTCGGCAGTACTAATGTTGACGATTATTATGCTTTGTCGCGCACAACGGCTACGTACAATTGGAAATCACTAATACTATGCATAAATGATTCGAACGTTAAGATAAGTGGTCAAGGAATAATTGATGGTCAAGGGCATGAACTAGCTCAAAGAATTGATGATTTGTTTTATGAAGGTAAACTAGACAGTAGTTTATATCAATTTAAAGAAAAGCGTCCGAAAGCACATGTAAGACCTCAGCTCATTCAATTCGTCAATTGCACTGATGTAGCCATTGAATCGGTCACAATAAAGAATGCCGCCAGTTGGGTGCAGGTATATGATCTTTGCAACAACTTACGCATACGTAACGTAACGGTGGAGAGTGTGTCGTATTGGAATAATGACGGCATTGATATAATTGATTGTAAAAATGTGGTGATATCCGACTCTAAAATTAACGCATCAGATGATGGCATCTGTGTCAAATCTTATAAGAGAAACCAAGACCATCAACCCATCTGTGACAACATTCACATATACAACTGCAAGGTGCGTTCAAGCGCTAGCGCCGTTAAACTTGGTACGTCATCATTTGGTGGATTTAAAAACGTCGTGATAGAAAACATCAAGGTATATGACACCTATAGATCGGCAATTGCTATTGAAAGCTGGGAGACTGGCATTATCGAAAATGTCCTTGTCAGAAATATACAAGCCTCAAATACGGGTAACGCGCTATTCATTCGGTTGAATAAAAGACCGATCTACGATCACCTCCCAAGTGGTTCAATTAATAACGTTATGATTCAGAACATAAAATGTGTTGTTCCTTTTGTCCAGCCAGATCTGTATTACGATTTACGTGGCCCCGCACTACCTTTTTTTCACAACATTTTCCCCATTTCCATCTCTGGCTATCCCGACAATCGGGTCACCAACATTTCAATTGACAATATACATGTTATATATCCTGGCAAGGGCTCTTCAACCTATGTAAACGCCCCAATTAGTAGGCTTCAAAATATACCAGAAAGAATAGAAGAGTATCCCGAATTTTCTATGTTTGGCGAACTACCTGCATGGGGGTTATACGCTCGTCATTGTGACGGAATTTCTATAACAAACGCACGATTTAAAATTAAAAGCCCCGATTATAGACCTGCATTTGTATTTGATGATGTGTTAAATCTAAACTTAACAAACATTAAAATTAAAGGTGACAGTAAAGAAAACGGGATAATCCGTTCACCTCAAAATCCTTAAATCGGATTATTTCACCTTCTTAACTTAAGGTCTACTTTTTCAAATTTTAGTGTACTCTTTCCAAGGTCCTTGGAAGTGGCGACAGCCAAACCGCGTTGTTCTAATTTATTAACGGCGGTATAGAAATGATACACTACTCCATTGTGCTTGACTACGTATGGTTTGTGCGCGTATTTTTCATCATAATTTTCTGAAGTGGATATCAAATCTTCCCCAGTCCAATCAGTCCAATGGAGTAAGTCGTAGGAGCATGCAAAACGGTTGAAGGCATCTTTCCTGCCTTTTGGCCAAAACGCCCCATAGTAAAACATAACATACAGGCTGTCTATTTTTTGAATGACGGCATCACCTGTTAATCCTACTCCGTGGTCGATTACTGGATTCCCTTCGTATCGTTTCCAATTAACCATGTCGTCAGACGTTGCTACACCTATCCTTTCAACCCAGTTTTCAAAAGTTGATGTATCTCCTACCGCATTATAGAACATAACAAACTGGCTTCCAGTAGTTTTAGCACTATCCCAAATGATACTGCTTTTATATAGTTTATCGCTTTCCCAAACTCCTGCGTCTGCATCGTTTGTGGCCATTATTGGTTTATCCAATCTATTCCAGGCATGAGCTTCAGTCACATTGCTTTCCGTAAATGCCATCCCGATAGACAGCTTCCCTCGTTCATACCCCATAGAATTACTTCCGAAGTACGACATCCAGTATTTGTTGTCATATTTACTTATGGCATAAGAGCCACCCCAATTGTAATCAATAAGGCTCGGATATCCCGCCGATTGGTTCCATTTGTTATCGTGCACAGAAACATACGGTAATACCGTTCCAATAGTTTCCCAATCCAATAAATTATCACTTTTTGCCAGCCACGTTTCGTACCCCTTACCTTCAAACACTAAATAAGTCATATACCACAAACTGTCTTGTTTAAATATGGTTGCACAATCTATCATACTAGACGTATCGTCGTGAATCATAACCATTCCGTATTTGTAAGGTGTTTTTATCTTGTCATAAATTTGGTGCATGACATCGTCTGATACAGCGGGTTCAAGCTGTTTGGATTGACTAAATACGGTTAGCGCAGTACATAAACAGATTAAAAGAGATAGAAATCTTGACTTCATATTATCAAAACTAAAACAACTTTTGTTCCTAAATGTAAGAACGAAGGTACTTTGGTCGTTTTTAGCTTAGTTACCCCAATTCTCACGATCTAAACTACGGTATTGAATTGCTTCGGCTAAGTGCTCAATTTGTATCGAATCACTACAAGCCAAGTCAGCGATTGTTCTGCTTACCTTCAGAATTCGATCGTAAGCCCTAGCAGATAAATTCAATTTCTTCATTGCCGACTTTAGCAAAATGGAACCAGGCTTATCTATCTTACAGTGTGTTTGGATATTTTTACTGCTCATCTGTGCATTGCAATGCATGTCTTTACTTACTGCAAACCTATTGTCTTGTATGTTCCGAGCATTGACCACCCGCTCGCGAATTATTTCGCTACTTTCTGACGCTCTTTTCTCAATCAAATCATCAAATTCGACAGGCGTTACTTCAATATGAATATCGATCCTGTCTAACAGTGGCCCAGACACTTTGCTAAGATATTTATTCACCACACCTGGCATGCAAACGCATTCTTTATCAGGATGGTTAAAATACCCACATGGACAGGGATTCATAGAACTAACCAGCATAAATGCCGCTGGATAAACCACGGAAAATCTCGCTCGTGCTATAGAAACACTTCTATCTTCTAGTGGTTGTCGCATCACTTCAAGTACAGATCTTTGAAATTCTGGAAGTTCATCTAAAAACAACACCCCGTTGTGCGCCAAAGAAATTTCGCCGGGTTGCGGGTTATTGCCCCCACCCACAAGTGCCACATCACTTATGGTATGATGCGGATTCCGGAATGGCCTCTTGCTGACCAGCCCAGTATTTGGTCCGAGCTTGCCCGCAACAGAATGTATTTTGGTGGTTTCTAACGCCTCGTGTAAGGAAAGGGGCGGTAGGATTGACGGCAGCCTTTTGGCAAGCATGGTTTTACCTGCTCCTGGCGGACCAATTAAAACCACGTTGTGACCTCCCGCAGCGGCGATTTCTAGTGCACGCTTAATATTTTGCTGGCCCTGTACATCCGAGAAATCATCTAAAAATTTCTCGTATTCTTCTTCAAATTGCTGTCGTGGATTGACCACCACTCGATCCAATTTCAATTCACCATTTAAGTAAGCAATGACCTCCCTCAAATTATGGACTGCGAATACTTCAATATCCTTAACAATGGCCGCTTCCTTGGCGTTCTGATGTGGTACCACCATGCCCTTAAACCCATCTTTTGCCGCTTGAATGGCTATGGGCAGACATCCCTTCAGTGGCAATATGCTGCCATCTAAACTTAACTCTCCCATAATCATATAATGCTGGAGTTTGTCAAGTACTACCTGATTGGACGCTGCTAATATGCCCATGGCTATTGTAAGGTCATAGGCAGAGCCCTCTTTTTTGATATCCGCAGGAGCCATGTTTACTACAATCCCATTTCGCGGCATGTTTAAGTTGTTGTTCTTAAACGCAGTGGCAATCCTTAATTGGCTTTCCTTAATTGCATTATCTGGCAGGCCCACCATGTGTACTTTAGTCCCACTACCCACATTTACCTCAACCGTTATAGTAAAAGCGTCAACTCCTTGAACTGCACTACCAAATGTCTTAACAAGCATAAAACAAAAGTATGTACAGCAAAACCGAATAAGAATAATCGTAAATTGCACAAAACAATAACGAATAGCAGATTTATGAGAAGCAAGGTTTTATACACTCTACTGATTGGGTTAACAATAACCGCATTTGATTCAACACATAACACAACCGAATCAGTTAAAGCGTCGGACATCACTGGGATTTACTGGACGTCTGATAAAGACGCCAAAGTCAAAATTTTCTTAGCGAGTAACGGTAAGTATTCTGGGAAAACAATTTGGATGGCCAAACCAAACAATGCTGATGGTTCTCCTAAAACAGATGTCAACAATCCCAACGAGAACTTACGCAGTCGAGAAAGAGTAGGTTTAGTCGCCTTAAAATACTTCGAATATGATTCGGACGATCAAAGATGGGTCAACGGATCAGTGTATGATCCACGAAACGGCAAAACGTATGACGGTTATATGGAATTTGAAGACGGTAACACCAATACATTGCGTCTTAGAGGATACATATCTGGCATGACATGGCTAGGCAGAACCTCGGTATGGACACGAGTAGAATAGTAGGTACTATTTCAATAGAGAGGTAATCTCTTCACTTTGAGGTTTAACCTTTGATCCGAAATATGCTACAAGTTCCCCGTTTGGACTCACTAAGAATTTGTTAAAATTCCAGGACACGTTATAGTCTCCGACCCCATTGTATTTCTTTTGGGTTAACCACTCATACACTGGATGTTGGTTATCACCTTTTACATCCAACTTTTCTGATATAGGAAAAGTAACCCCATAATTACTGCTACAAAACGTTGCAATTTGTGAACTATCACCTGGTTCTTGAAAACCAAATTGATTACAAGGCAATCCGATAACCATAAGCTTATCGGCATTAGACGAATACAAAGCCTGTAGACCGTCATACTGGGGCGTAAAACCACACTTACTTGCCACATTGACGAATAAGATATATTTCCCCTTAAACGCGCTTAAATCGATCTTATCAGCTTCATTTAAGCTCATTAAGTTTAGTTCGTACAAATTCATACCTTCAACTGGTTTTTCTTGTGTTGTAATTTTTCTACTTGATGTACCACAACCTAGGGCCATTGCTCCTGCCGTGGCCAGACTCAAAATTTTAGTAATTAGTTTCATATAACGTCAAAACAATTGTCAAAAAAAAAGGGAGCGTTTGAAGCTCCCTTTTGACATAAATATTATAATTCTCTTATTCAGAAATAATCTTGAACTCAACTCTTCTGTTTTCGTCCAAAGTAGGAAATGAAGAATCCTCTCCATAACCTTTTACTTCCAATTGAGATGCTGTAACACCGTTTGAGATAAGATAGTCTCTTACCGCAACTGAACGTTTGTTAGACAGCCATTGGTTATAAGAAGCAGAACCTCTTTGATCCGCATGACCAGCAACCTCAATTTTCAAGTTTGGATTATCCTTCAAGATAGTAACAAGATTATCCAATTCAGCTCGTGCTTCAGTTCTAATGTCCCATTTGTTTGTTGCAAAGTAAACGTTGTTGAACGTGTATACTTTACCAGAACCAGAACCACTACCAAGTTTACCGTCTTTGTAATCTTGCATGAACTGTTCGAAAGTTTTGATCTTGTCGTTGATTTCATCGATGTCAACATCATTGTCATCAATGTCATCAGTGTTCTTATCGATATCTTTTCTGTTTTTCTTGATTTCATTACCAAGTGAATCGATGTCCTTATCTTCTTTATTAAGTTTATCGTCTATGTCTTTAAACTTCTTCTTAAGATCTGGATCATCCATTGGACTTCCGCCCCACTGGTAACCTAACATTACTTCATGAGCACCCTTTGTGTATTCACTTACTTTGTGTACAGAGATATCATAAGCATATCCAGCAACAAACTGATCTGCTAGTCTAAGACCAGCTGCAGCTGTTACAGCATAAGCACTTCTGAACATACCACCAATCCAATACTTGTCTTGGTAATTAAGCATTGCGCTGATGTCATATTGTGCAGGAGTATTAGGTGTATATCTTAACAATGCATTTGGTTGTAAGAACCATGTTTCATCGCCTTTAATATCCCAGTTGTAACCTGCGTTCAATACAAACTGACGTGCCATACCATAACGAACCACTTGGTCAGTTACCGTATTCTTAATAGCATCATAAGCCAACTCTCCACCTAAAATTTGTGGTACAGCTAAACCGATGTTGAAATTATTGACTTCATAATTCACTCCCATGTTGGCGTCAAATCCTGTTGCTCCTTGATAAGTTGCAGCAGTAACTGGATCCAATGGGTTTTGAACGGAGATGTCATTTAAGTCAATTCTATTGTTTAGAACACCTAATGCAAGACCGAAAGATAACTTTTGCCCTGAGTTACCAAGGTTTAAAGTATATCTATATGCTGCAGTACCGCCAGTAATGTTAAACTGACCCGCAACGTCACGGTAAACACCTAAACCAAGACCTGCATTGTTGTTCCTTAAAGGACCATCAATAGTCAAAGCTTGAGTTTGTGGAGCTCCTGGTATGTTGAACCATTGGTTGCGGTTAATCAAGTAAACCTGACCGTAAGACTTTGATCCTGCCATAGCTGGATTGTACAAGAATTGGTTGTAATAGTAGTGGCTATACATCGGTACTTGCTGAGCAAATGCCTGTGTTAAACCTAGAACAACGAACGCGATAAATATTAATACTTTTTTCATTTTTCTAATTCTAAGGATTCTTGTCAATTATTATTTAGTCTCCCGTATTACGTTAATAACACCTTTGTACACCAAGTCTGGGAAGTCTGCATGAACAATCACATAGTAGTAAGGACCGTCAGGTAAATCATTACCCTTGTACGTAGCATCCCAGTCATTGTTATAACCAGTAGATCTGTACACTTCCATACCATATCTGTTAAAGATTACCACTTCAGCTTCTGGGTAAGCCCAGATGTTTTCGATAATCCAAGTATCGTTCATTCCGTCACCGTTAGGTGTTACAGCGTTATAAACTGTCAAGTCAAAGTTGTCAAGAACTACGATTCTCAATTGAGCCTCGTTAGTACATCCAAACTCATCAGTTACAGTTACTGTGTAATCTGTAGTCATATCAACTCTTTCAGCCATAACATCAGCCATGTCTGATGGGTTTAAGTATGTTGTTGGAGACCACAGGTAAGTAACACCACCTGATGCATGTAAATCAATTGACTGACCTCTGCTGATTGTATCAATAGACTGAGTCACTTTGTTTCTTGGCCAAGCCTTAGCGTCAGGTAATGAATGTACAACGATTAAGATAGAATCTTCATTCTCACAACCAATCGGTGGAGCAGAAATTCTCACTTTGTACCATCCACTATCTTTAGCAGATACTGAACCATTTGTTGATGTTCCACCAGTCCAAGTCCAATCGTATGTTCTTGCATTAGAGTTAGCAGATAATAATACGCTATCTCCATCACAGAACTCAGTAGGACCGTTAGCCGTTAAGTCAACATCAGGAAGTGCGATCACACTAGCAACCTTAGTTACTGAATTCTCACAACCTCTATTTGATTTAACTCTCAATGTTACATTGTAATCACCTGCAGCAGCATAAGTGTGCGTAGGGTTCTCAATTCCACTGAAGTTAACGTCTCCGAAATCCCAGAAGTATTCGATTATGTTATCCGTACCTGGAACAGTTGATGTGTTAGTGAACACACTTGCTTCTCCGATACATACATCAACTACAGTAAAGTCTGCAGTAGGTGCTGGGTAAATCGTTACGTTTCTAACGATTGTGTCTTTACAACCATTGTTACTCGTTGCGATCAATTCAACACTGAACGTTCCGAAACCAGTGAATGTAAATGTAGGATCCTTATCAGTTGAAGAACCTTGACCTGCGAAGTTCCATTCGTATGTCATTGTACCATAACCAATAGCTGATGCATTAACAAACTGCATTGGTGCATCCTCACAAACAGGACTTGCAACGAAGTTAGATTCTGGTAGTATGTAAACTGTAAGCTCTTTAGATGTAGTATTTGAACAACCATTGTTTGTTACTACAGTAAGCGTTACATCATAGTTACCAGATGCAGCATAATCATGTGTAGGATTCTGATCCGTTGATGTTGTACCATCACCGAACTGCCAGAACCAAGAAGTAATAGATCCGCTAGCTACAGACGACTGATCTGTTGCAGAGAATGTTTCATTCTTACATACATTACTGAATGTAAAGTCAGCTGTTGGGTTAGGATAAACTTCAACAGATTGAGTAACCTCACCTCTACATCCATTATCACTCCATACAACTAATGTTACGTTGTAAGTTCCAGCGCTGCTGTATACATGAGTTGGGCTACCATTCACACTTGAATCACCGTCACCGAAGTACCACTTGTAAGTAGTTATACTTCCTTCAGGAATTGAAGATGTATTGCTAAATGATATCGTGCTGTCTTCACAGTTGTTAACCGCTGTGAAGCTTGCAGCTGGGTTAGGAGTAACTCTAGCTGTTGCACTACTAGTTAAGCCACTGTTCACACAACCATAAGTTGTATTCTCAATACTTACTAATTCAACAGTAATCAACGTTGGGTTACCTGAGTAAGCAGAACCCGTAACGTTGAAGTTAAAGTCACCAGAACCTGTACCTGTAACCGGAGTTCCTACCGTTGTACCATTACGTTTGTAAACAACAGACCAACCGTCAGTTGCAGCAACACCTGTTACACTTAATGTGAACGTTGCTACGTCGTTAGGACAAACCGTTGCGCTACTAGTTACCGTCGCGTTAGGCGTTTCGATAACTGTTACTGTAGATACAGTTGAGTAAGCTCCAGCACATGTTCCACTCTGAACATATACTCTATATAATGTTGTCACGTTAATATTCGTGATTGTAACTGCATTGGCAGTGTTTGACAATACTGTCCAGGTAGCACCATTATCAGTACTATACTCCCAGTTTTGAACTGCTCCAGTTTCACCTGACAACGTAAGTGTTGCAGACTCACCTTCACATATCGTAGATGTAGCTGGCGATAAAGTACCACCAACAGTAGTTGGGCTCACTTTAATTACAGCTGAATCATTCAATACTGTGTTACATCCTAATGCATTATCTAATAGAACTTCAGTTAACTGAACCTTAACAGAACTTGGAGATACAGTACGTCCAGTATTCACTGTGAACGTTCCTGATCCAGTTCCTTTCTTAGTTGGTCCAGCAGTACCGTCGATTTCATAATTTAACTCCCACTTAGTTCCTGTTGCTACGTTGTCGATGCTAGCAGTAAATACTAATACATCACCTTCACATAACGAATCAGGTACAGTAGTAATAGACGCCGTTGGGTTATCAGTAACAGTTACAACTGCTTTCTCACTGATTGTATTAGAACAACCTAAGCCATTCGTTACAGTAACACCAACTATTTCTATTGTAGTTGTAGAAGTGTAAGGTCCGAAAGTGATAGTTTCACTTGTACCGGTACCCGTAGTATATGAACCAGAAGTTCCGTTTTCTTTATAATCAATTGACCATGTAGATGTAGAAGTCACATTACCGATAGACAAGCTAAGGGTTGTTGTAGCTCCAGCACAAATGTCAATTGTTGGGTTATTAATAGTTACAGTTGGTAATTCCTGTACATCAACCGTTTTAACAACTGAGTAATCAGCAGCACACACACCATTCATAACTTCAACTCTATACCAAGTCTTAGTCTGAAGGTTAGCAAATGCTAATGTATCTGAAGTGTTTGCTATGTCATAGTAATTAATACCATCTGTTGAGTATTGCCATTTTACGATACTTCCTCTGTTTCCACTTAGAGATAATACAGCACCGTCACCTTTACATACAATATTCACACCACTGATTGTACCTCCAACAGAAGTTGAATCTACGTTAATTGTAATAGAGTCAGTTAAGGCACTTGTACAATTAGGGTTAGCACTAGTATTCGTAATCGACACCAATCTTAAACCGTTAGCTCCTTCTGTATTAAACTGAGGCATGTTTGCAAGTGTGAACACTCCAGACCCTACACCTGTCGAAGAGATATTTGATCCATTATTCACCTTGTAAATAATTGTCCACCCTTCAGTACTTAACACGTCATCCACATCAACAGTTACAGTCGGAGTTTCACCTTTACAGATGTTTGTAGGGTACGTTTTAAATGTAGCCGTTGGGTTATCAAGAACTGTGATCGTTGTAGTGTACTGGTTAGTTAAGTTACTATTCGCACACTGTGGAGAACCGCTAGTGATAGTCAATGATTGTAATGTAATATCAGTTGTACTTGACAATGTTCCAGTCCAGATTGTATCTGCACCAGGACCGCTTCCACTTAATGTTTTAACAGAAGAACCTTGTAAGTATTTCAGATCCCAATCCATTCCAGCATCAACGTTAGTTACGTTGATGGCAACAAACGTAGACGAACCTTCACAGATATTGCTGGATCCTACAGAAACTATTGTTGCAACTGGTAACTCATTAACAGTAATAGTTACAACTGAAGAATTTTCAGAATTACAAGCTCCGCTCTTCACAATAACTCTGTATTGAGTCGTTGAAGTAAGGTTCGTGTAATTGTAAGTTGTTTTCGTATTGTTGATAGCAGTCCAAGTTGAACCATTATCCGTACTATACTCCCATCCCATTACTGTACCAATAGCATCAGCACCTAATGTCAATGTTCCGCCATTAGTACCTTTACAAACAGTATCGTTAGCTGTTAATGTACCACCTACAGTTGTTGGTGAAACAGTTACAACGTCTTGATCTGTAGGAGAACCTTCACAACCAGTTGTTGTATTAACAATTCTAGTTAATCTAAGCGTTGATGGATGAACCGTCAAGTTAGCAGTAGTAAAGTTGAAGCTACCAGGACCAGATCCAGTCACTGAATCAGCAGTACCACCGTTAATAGACCAGTATACAATCCAATTTTCGCTTGTTCTCACGTCAGCTACAGTCACCTTACCGTAAGCAGGGCTACCAGTACAAACTGAATCAGTTAATGAAATAAGCGTTGCATTTGGCCCATCATCTACTTCAACAGTTGCTTTCGCGTTGTTAGATAAGTTATTGTTCTCACATTGAGGAGTTCCTGAAGTCATCCAGATTTTCTTCAATGTAACATCAGTGTTTGTTTTAATTGACCCAGTGTTAATTGTTCCAGTAGTAAGTGGACCACTAACGCTTAATGTGTCAAGTACAGTACCAACTAAGTATGCTACTCTCCAATCCTCACCTTGAGTATTGGTTGCAGTTACAGTTAAGTTACCAGACTCACCAGCACAAACCGTATCAGAACCTGATATAGATGCTACTGGTAAAGCGTTAACTGTTACAGTTACAGGACTCGTTGCAGCTTCACTACACACACCATTCATTTTTACAACTCTAAATAGTGTAGTAGTTATCAAGTTAGTATATGTATATGTGCTACTTGTATTAGTAATCGTTGACCAGCTAATACCACCGTCAGTTGATTTCTCCCATCTTACGATGCTACCGTTACCACCAGTGTGTGTTATAGTACCAACATGTGCACCATAACATACCGTTGTATCAGATGCAACAGAACCAGGAGTTGTCGTAGCATCAACTACGATATTCATTACAGAACTCAATGAAGAGTCACAACCAGTTGTTGTATTTTTAATGTTTGTAAATCTTACAACGTAAGTTTTATCATCAGTTAACGAAGGTGTTGCTACTGTAAATGTTCCAGGACCTTTTCCTTTAGTTGTTACAGAACTTGCATGAGCATCATCAACTAGGTAAGTCAATGTCCAGTCATCACCACTCTTCACATTTGAAACAGTGAATGTGAATGAAGAAGTACTGTTCTGACAAACCGGAGACACAGTGCTATTTAAGCTAGCATATGGTCTTGGGTTGATATTGACTCTCGCTTGCGCGTTGTTCGTTAACTTATCATTAACACACATTGGTGTTCCAGACACTGTTCTGATTTTTTGTAAGATTACATCAGAATTGGTAGTGAAATTACCAACTCTTAATGTGTGGGTACCAGATCCAGTACCAGTCATCTTACCATACAATGTACCAGTCAAATAATCAATTTCCCAATCTTGAGTAGTTCCTACGTTAGATACAGTAACTGTTAAGTCAACTGAATCACCCGCACAAATTGATGTTGATCCACTAATCGTTGCCAATGGTAATTCTTCAACCTGAATTCTTACTACATTAGAGTGCGCTGTATCACAAACACCTGATTTGTATACTGCTCGGTAATCCGTTGTTTCTAACAAGTTAGTGATAGTCAACGTTGTATTGTTATTTGTTAAACCAGTCCAATTAGAAGTGCTAATCGGTTTGTATTCCCAACTAACCGTTAAACCTTGTTTAGGCGTACCCGTTACTTCAGCAATAGTTGTACTTCCACCTTTACAAATAGTATCAGTAGATGCAACTATAGTACCTGGCTCAGTAGGCTTGTAGATATAAATATCCCAATCATCAGTATTAACCGACTTACAAATACCCAGGTTAGATACATTTAAGATTTCAATAAGTTGAATCTTAGCAGACTCAGCTGTGTTTGAATCTGTATCAACCCAAGTAACACTACCAGGGCCTGTACCCGTAATAGTATCCTCATCACTTTCTAATTCGTAACGTAATTCCCAATTATCCGTAGAAAGAACGTTTGTTACAGTAACTGTAAATGCGATTTTGTCTTGTTGACAAAGTGTATCTGGGCCAGCCGTAATAGAAGCAAATGGTAAGTCAACAACAGTTATTGTTCCATTGCTAGTAAGCGTGTTAGAACAAGCTGGTACACTTGGTGATCCTGTACTTGTTACTTTAATCGATACCAATTGAATCAATGTTTTAGACGTTAGTACACCACTTGTGATTGTATGAACACCACTAGCGTTTTGTGTAAATGATTCGCTGTTACTTACAGTTCCTTCAGAGAAGTAAACCGTAAAGTCAGACCCAACGTCTACATTATCAACAGTGATTTCGAAATCACCAGTTGTTCCTGCACAAATACTATCATCAATGATTTTACTGATTTCAGCATATGGCAGAGCCTTTGGCGTCGCAGTAACAGATGCAGATGCGTCTGTAGAACAAACACCTGATTGGTAAACTGCTCTAAATTCAGTTGTATCAATTAAGTT
>Ga0222716_10000019_pt1 | contig 133761 bp, 175 predicted proteins | sample C33_13DmetaG_FD_165044 | JGI IMG/M metagenome (GOLD analysis project Ga0222716, IMG submission 165044) | Estuarine water microbial communities from San Francisco Bay, California, United States - C33_13D | ecosystem: Environmental > Aquatic > Marine > Unclassified | place: USA: California... | reverse complement strand
GTTATCATAAAGGCTCATTCCAACAGAACTTCCTCTATATATTTGATACCCTGACGAAATATCTCCACTCCCTGCATTTTCTATTCTTACATAGTGAGAAGCACCATCTCCAATGTGTAAAGTTGTAACTGGGTCATCTTGTCCAATTCCAACTTCACCTGTTTGTTGAATTCTCATTCTTCTTGTTGGATTAAAGTCTGGACTATCAGCGTCTGTGCCACCCGTAAAGAAATCTATATTTGCGTAAGGCCCAGTACTTTGTCCATCGTTTCTGTAATTTTTTATTTCTAAGTTAGCGTTACCATTACCCCACGCAAATGAAGCACCTTTTGCTCCATCACTGTTTCTATATATTTCAAGACCTACATTAGCGTTTCCTGTATTTCTTATTTGTATACTTTGGTCTGTGGTTTTTACATGTAGTGGAGAGTTTGGATTTGTTTCTCCAATTCCAACGTTGCCATCTTTATTAAAACGAACTCTTTCTGTTAAAGCTGAACCATCATGCATCAAAAATGCTATTTCACCATGTCTTGAAGAGTGACTTCTATGTACGCCTGCAATTCTAGCATCAACAGCACTATTTGAATTATAAAATCCAATGCCGTTTAGATTATTGTCTGTAGCGCTTCCATTATAAAACTGAAGTTCACTTGCAATATGTCCATTAGCTGCAGGATTAGTTCCAGTATTTGAACTACTTGAACTTAAACCAGCTGATGTTATAGTTCCTGGAAATGTAGCGTTACCACCATCTGTTAGTGTTAGTAAGGTATCTCCACCCGTTTGTGGTGAAGCCGTTGAACCAACATTATTTTTAAAAATAATTGAACCAACTGAAGATGTTGTTGCAATATATGTATGATTACCTGACCAACCAATTTTTCCTCTATTGCCACTATTGTTTAAATCAATATAACTAGTAGTTGCTAAATATGGAACAGTTAAATTACCTGTTAATGTTCCACCAGCCAATGGTAATTTTGCTGCGATTGCATTTGTTACTGTTGTGTTAAAGTTAGCATCATCGTTAAGAGCTGCTGCAATTTCATTAAGTGTATTTAATGTTCCAGGAGCGCTATCCAATACTGCATCAATATGAGCATGAACAAATGCTGTTGAAGCCGCAGAGGTATCATTATCTGAACTACTTTGTGTAGGTACTACAAGACCTTCAACAGATAAATTACCTGAAGTATCTGATACTATTTCTGCTAATCTTCTATTTTTTGAATATGCCATATATCTATTTATACCTAAATTTCTACAGTTACAACCAAATCAGTTGTACCTTTTTTTATTTTATGCGATTTCATAGCTGGTATAGTAATCACTAAATCTTTTGTTAAGTCAATTTCTGATTCTCCTTCGTATTGAAATTTCCAACCTTCTCCACTAATTACTGTAATTTTTCTTTCTTCCATATCCATGTGATATGTTGTAAACCCATGCAAATTCTGCAATTCATTGACATCACTTGAATTATATGGTATTGTTAATGTATTTATTTGCATTATTCTCCCTCTAATGTAGCTACTTTACTTTCTAATGTTTCTATTCTTGTCATAGCTTCTTGCAATGCTTTAATTGCTTTCATATAAAGAACTGAATACTTTACGGTTTTAACTTGGTTACCTACCAACTCTGGAGCATATTTTATTTGTGCATCATCTGGCTCTGATTCTGATACTAAACCACTCATTCCTGAAGCTTCTAACTCTTGCGCTATTACTCCTATCTGTAAAAAGTCATGTCCGGCTGGTGCAGTACCAAATTTATATTTTCTTACTCTTAAAGCCTTGACATCATCCCACTGTGAAGCAGCATCAGCTATGTCTGTTTTTAGTCTTGAATCAGATGTTGAACCATAAGAGTTATTTGTATTTTTAACATTACCATTGGTTTCAATTCTAAGATGTAATGTTCCTGATGCGGTATCTCTCATTAAAATGCCATCAACGTATTGGGTATTACCTAAACCATTAACCGCGTCGTATTCTAAAGCCAACGCAGCTGAATATAACCCTGAACCACTATCTCTATATCCAAGTAATAATGCACCTGAGCCAGTAGCTTGCCACCTTGAAGGTCTTGCATTGGAATTAAACAAACCATCAGATGTATAAGCGATGTTTGTAGTTCTACTAAGTCTTAAAACTTCAGAACCGCCATTACAACCAAAAGACATTCTTTCACTAAGATTATTACTAGAGTCTGCTCCATGGAAGTATTGTATTGAGCCCATATAAGCCTGAGACCCACTTGTACCATCAGCAAAAAATATGTTTCCAGCATCTGTAGTACTTGACCTAAATGTCATACCAGAATGTCCAGAACTATCACCAATAACTAAGTCATCTGCTTGAGCGTGAAAATCTCCTGGCCCATCATTTCTTATACCAACACGTCCTGAAGAATCAATCCTCATGCGTTCAGTACTATTTGTACCAAATAGGAGTGGTGTATTAACTAGTGTATATAATTTTGTTTGTGCTGAATGTGATTGTAAGAAGGAATACTTTGTAGAACCGTCATTACTGGCGCCATAAAGTTCAGAGTAACCATCACTTCTACCGTGCATAGATATAGCATATGCATTAGATGCGGCTTGTACACTTAGAGGCATTGTTGGAACAGTTCCAATTCCAACCTTTCCACCAGCAGGCTGAAATACAATACTCCCTGCGTTGGCTACTCCTTGTTCTATGGTTTGAAACTCCCACTTTCTATCTGCTGCTGATGCACCACCTTTTACTTCACATTGTAAAGCTGCATAGCCTGAAGATTCATTTGTTTTTCCTAATTGAGCAAATGTTGCACCACTTGTCGTAGTTTTAGCCTGTGAAACTGTTAAATCAATCAAGCCTTGTGGACTACTCGTTCCTATTCCAACATTTCCGCCAAAAGGGTTTAATGTCAAAGGTGAAGTAGTTCCTTCATTATAACTTGTTTGAATATGAGTAACATTACTTCCTGTAGAACCTATACTTAAACCAACACTTGAATTAGCAAAGCTATTTATTCTAAAGATTGCATTATCGTATGATTGTTGAGCGTTTGCTGCAGTTGGACTACTTGTGCCTGTACCAAAAATACTAAGAGGAGATGGTGGTGATGTAGTTCCGATACCAACATTGCCTGCTGTATCAAAAGTCATTCTTGCAGTTCCACCTGCGCTGACATCAGCAATACTTAATTTTTCACTAACAGTTTCAATTTTCCAATATCTTTGACTGTTTTGAATACCTAAATTAATAGCGTCTGAGGTAGAAGTATAAAGATGACATTTAGCACTTGGATTATTCGTTCCAATACCAACGTTGCCTCCACTAAGAATTCTCATTCTTTCTGAACCACCATTATAAAATATAGAAGCACCTGAACTTGATAGACTTAAATAATCTCCATTGTGAGAATAAGATAATTTTCCTCTAGCAAAACCACCACTATCATCAAAGAATAAATTGCCGTCTCCAGTTGTTCCTGAAAGTATAGTAATACCCGCAGTACCTGAACCTTCAATAACTAACTCATCAGCATTTGAATTAACACTAGCACCACTATCTGCTGTTTTAACATGTAATTTACCTAGTGGAGTTGTTTCTCCAATACCAACATTACCAGTTCCATTATCAATACGCATCTTCTCGTTGAAAGCACTTGAAGCAATTGGATTACCTGCATGTCCAAATACTAAATCATCATTGACAGAAGTTGAAGTGAAACCTACCAATTGACTTGCAAGAGCAACAATACCACCTCTTGAGTTGTTATCGTTATGTACAACCAGCGCGGCATCTGTGCCTTTAGCTTCTACTTTATGTACTGGGCTTGTCTCACCAACACCAACATTGCCTGAAGAATCAACACGCATTCTTTCTGCATCAGCAGTAAAGATAGAAAGAGCATTTGTATTTGCTGGCATTCCTATTTGTGAACCTGCAGCAGTATTTCTAAATTCCATTTGAGCTAATCCACTTGTACTAGCTGTTTGAAGATTTAATAAATGATTTAAACCTAAAGTAGCTCCAATTCTAACTTTACCAGCACTATCTATACGCATTCTTTCTGATGAACCTGTAGCAAATCGAATAGTAGTTCCTCTCATACCAATATCTGTATTGGCGCTACCTGCGTCATTTATACCTTGAAAACCTGGTACACTTCCTATTTCTCCAATGCCACCACTAAAAATAATATTTTTATTTGTACCTACATTTATTTTTGGTGTTCCAGTTAAAGTAGGACTGGCTAAAGGTGCTTTAGCTGCTATACTATTTGTTACAGTTGTAGAGAAGTTAGCATCATCGCCTAAAGCTGCAGCTAACTCATTTAAAGTATTTAATGTAGAAGGCGCTGAATCAGATAAGTTTGCGAGTGCAGTAGTTACATATGCTGTAGTTGCTATTTTTGTACTATTATCTGACGCTGATTGAGTACTCGTTGTCGGATTACCGCCAAGTGCTAAATCATCAGCTAATATATGTCCCTTTACTTTTGTTAATGCCATTTATCTATTTATACCCCTGAGTTTTCGTTTGCTGTTTATCCCTTAGGATATTTATCTTTTACTGCCTTACATGCTGCATAATATGATGTTAATTTACTATCATCGCCTTTACTGCTCCAATACATCGCATCAGCAAAATCTTCTATTGGAGGATACTCTACTTTTCTTTTAATACCTACTTCTATTTGTTTCGAATCCCATTCAGCTTTTAGCCTTGTGACTTCATCGTCTAATTGTGCTTTAGTTGGCATTGTAAGTGTGTTAGTGTCATGCCACACTAAAGTATCGTAATCATTTTCTGATATACTCCAACTTGCTCCTGGTTTTAAATTTCCTAAAGCTGTTGGATAACCACTGTAAATATCTTTTTCTTCTTGTATTAAACTTTCCATTATGCTTTAACCTCCGCCCAAATAATACTCGACCCTCTGGTATTACCTGAAGAGTTTTGGTAATTAAATGTAAATTGTCCATTATTGTACGAACCACCGTACATATAAATGTAATATGTTCCCCCTGATGATATTGTTCCAGTTGCTCCATGACCATGCATTTTAGCCCTAGCATTTCCTATATTCCCGGCCGGATACATAACATGGTCTGTGTTGTTATTAATCATATTCGCAGAGCCTCTACTAGGAGCTGAACTATTTGAATCAACATATATAGCAATTTGTGGATTACTATTAGTTGAACCATTACCACCCTGATTGTTATTAAGTATTTGACCACTATCGTACCAAACTATTATTTTACTTCCTGCCCTGACAGTAATTTGCTGTTTTAATATCATAACCCCATTTGATAATGAATGTTCATCACCTGTGGTAGATACAGCATAAATGTTATTATTAGCAAAATGAAAATTCATTTTAGGTACGACATAGTCAGTATCAATTCTCATCATCTCTGTTCCACCAGTTTCAAAAACTGTGATTCCACTCGCTCCATCTTGGAAAGCAACATTAGTGTGTCCGCTGCTAGCACCTACCTTTAACCACCTATTATTACCACTGTTTACATAATCATATCCATTTGAGTGTCTGGTTATTCTAGGGTCAGCAGTACTTCCATTTGGACCAATATAAACAGTGCCTGAAGAATCAATACGCATTCTTTCTGTATTATTAGTAAAGAACTGCATATAGTTAGTACCATGCTGATAACTTATTCTTCCATGAGCAGTCGTACCATCAGAATGATTAAAAGCTAAATTTCCTTGATGAGTTGAACCTGATTGAATAGTAATACCATCATTATTATCGCCATCACCTACTACTAATTTTTGTGCAAAACCATATCCAGTTTGTGATGTTTGCCCTATAAGTACATCTCCTGAAGAATCAATACGCATTCTTTCTGTTAAACTTCCGCTATTAGGCATTGTGTGAAAACGTAAAGAAGCACCCGGAGTACCCCCGCTTCCATTTAAAACTCCTGATATTTTTGCTCTATCTATAGCTAAAGATATGCCTGTTTCTGAGTTATAATTATTTGGTCCTGATATAGTGGCTATAACTCCTGATGTATTACTATAAACGTGTAAAGGAGTACTAGGACTAGACGTACCAATTCCAATCTTGCCTGCAAAGTAACTTTTCTGTGCTGTTCCGCTTGAGTATATGGCATAATTGTTTGTAACCACAGCTCCTGATGCTGATACATTAGGTGCATCAATTCTTAGACCTGCATATTCTGCAACTGTTGTACTTGCTGCTATCGCACTTCCAGAATAAAATATATTTGTTTGAGTAGTTCCTCTTACATTAGTACCATCAAACATATACCCATAATAGTAAGCACCTCCACCTACATCACCTTTTACACGAACACTTACTCCACCACTACCACCCTCTATATCCAGTTTAGTGCCAGGGTCTGTCGTTCCAATTCCAACATTACCACCAGCTTTAACAGTAATTCTGTCTGTACCATTTTCTCTAATATAGAAATCAGCATTATATGGTTTCAGTCCCCATATTGAAGCTTGTGCTCCAGTTCTTTGTAATATTAATTCTGCACTACCATCACCTGATGAAACATGCAAAGCTGTAGTTGGAGCAACAATACCAATACCAACCTTACCAGCAGAATCAACAGTTAATCTTTTTGTATTGCTTGTCTTTAATGAGAATTTATGAGCAGTTGATGTACCAATTTCCATATCAGTAGTTGCATCGGTATATCTAATATCTCCTGCAACTGCACCACCAACTCTTGCAAATCCTAAAAAAGCAACATTATTACCTGAACCGTATGACCCTGTTAGATTTAATACTGTATCTCCACCAACAGTATTAACTATTGAAGCTGGGTGTGAAAAAGCAAACTCATCACTACTAGCAACCCATGAAATAGTTGCATCAGTTGAACTATTAACTGCATCCTGTATTGTAATACCAGCTCCATCAACTCCTGATGAAGTATCTCCTGTTCCATAGTTTAAAACTATATTTTTATCTGTGACTTGTAAATTAGTAGTATCAAGTGTAGTAGTTGTACCCTGTACTGTTAAATTACCAGTCAGAGTTAAATTTGTAAATTGTGGAGACGCAGAAGAATCTAAGTGAGTTGCATTTATCGCATCATCTGCTATCAATTTTATTTTAGTTGCCATAATTTATCCTTCTAAATCTGTTATTCTTGCTTCTAGTTCTTGTAGTGCTTTAGTTAAAAGCGGCACAAGTTTTGCGTGATCGATACCTTGATATTCAGGATTGCCATCGCTATCAAGTTCATCCTTTGTTCCGTGTGTAGCTTCAGGAACTATGTCTTGTACTTCGTGAGCTAAGAAACCGTCAAGAGTAGTATCACCGTCTGCTATAAAGTTAAACCTTGAAGGTTTTAATTGTTTTAATCTTGTTGTTGCATCCCAATCTGTAACTACATTTTCTTTTAATCTATAGTCTGATGAGGTGTAATATGATGTACTTGACCCATTAGTTCTTATAGTTCCTACAGTACCATTTGGGTTTCTAAAGTTTGCTATATCAATAAGACTTGTACTTGTTGTTGCTAATATCAGATTTTTTCTACCTGCACTATCTGTGATAAATCCTGAACCACCTCCGTTACTACCCGTTGGTTCAGCTGTATTACCAATTATAAAACTTCCAGCACTAGTAATTCTCATTCTTTCTGACATTCCAGAACTGGCTGATGCTGATGTTTTAGTTGAAAATATCATATTCATTCTATAGTTACCATCATCTATTGCTTTTATTTGTGCAGTTAAAGGACTTGATACTACGTTTAAGTTCCAATCTATAGTTCCACCATTTCCACCACCACCATTGTAGCCTAAACTTATAGTTGGACTTGTTGAATTAAAAATGTCTAATTCAGATACAGGAGCATTTGTTCCAATACCAATATTTCCATTTGTGTGTATTCTCATGCGCTCGGTATATGAACCACCACCCATGAATTTAACTGGGCCAGCACCTGACCAACCATACTCTAATTCGTTAGAGCTATTTACTCTTGTAATTGTTCTAACACTTCCGCCAGTATCTTTCGATCTAAGTTCTAAAGCATTTTCTAGTAATATATTACCACCAGATATGTGAAGGCGGTCTGCTGCAGTCGTTGTGCCAATTCCAACATTTCCACTACCCTTTAGAGTCATTACATCAGCTAGTGAAGTAGCACTAGCTCCTGTATGTACTTTAAATTGTATAAAAGCACCTCCAGCATCTGTACTATTTGCATGGATTGAAGAATATCTGAGCGAATCACCTGCTCTTTCAAATCTTATTACTTCACCATTAGTTGTTTTAGTTACCAACTTGGCAGAATCAGCTATTTGTACACTGGTTCCAAAGTACCCTGTTCCTGATAGGTGGAGGTCCCTAAATTTTACACCAGTTCTGCCTATATCAATAAGGTCTCCTCTACCATCATTAGATGTCATACTAAAAGGAGAAAGACAATCTCTCGTACTATCAAAGAATATTCCTGTATCACCAGACCCTACTGCCATTCTTCCAGATAGAGTATTTATTTGACCATCCTTTGAATCAGCATGTCTAATTTCTAATACAACTCCATCTGACCCACGCCTATCTAAGTATTGTACAACTGCACTATCATTTATGACTTTTACATATCCATAGTTTGTTCCATCTCCTATTTCTACACCACCGGAAGGACTAATACGCATTCTTTCGGCGGAACCTGTGGCAAATACTAAAGGTAATACAGTACCACTTCCGCTTTCTGTAGAATCAACATATGCAAGAGAACTAGTTAATCCTAATGCAAGTGTTGATTGGTTTGTGTCTGCTGAATTTATTGTAATAGCACTGTCACCAAATATATTACTACCAGTCTTTTTAATGGTAAGCATTCCATAATCACTCCCACTTAATGAAGCGGTAGTTGAAATCCCAAGTTTTCCTGAAGTATCTAAATTCATTTGAGGAGCAGCATTGTTTGTACCAAAGGTTAAATTATGATTCGTAAGCGTATAAAGCATTCCATAAGCACCGTCACCCATACTAGATAATCTTGTTTGAACAGCATTACCTGAACTATCTTTTGACTTAACTTCTACTTGTGACCTTGTGTTGTTGCTTGTAGTTTCAAAAATATATTCTTCTGTTGCTGCATTTGCTACATGAAGTTTAGCAGCTGGAGAAGCTGTTCCGATACCAACGTTGCCTGTTCCGCCATCTATTCTCATAGATTCACCAGCAGTTTTTACTTTAAATTGTAAACCATCATCGCCATTTTTATTTTCAATAACACCACCTTCAGCGGATGTATATAATCCTAAACGATATGTTGTTGTTCCACCTATTTGTAAAGCTGGAGTTGTTGTAGTTCCTATTGCGGCTGAATCACCTATGTGTAAACCATGCGATAAATCAAATTTATCAAGACTGGTATCCCATGTTAATGTTGCGTCATTTGACCCATCAACTGCGTCTTGAATTGTAATACCTGCGCCATTGGCAGCACTTGAGGTATCATTAGATGCGTGGTAATTTAAAACGATATTTTTATCTGCTACTTGTAAAGTGCTAGCATCTAGTGTGACAGTAGTACCTTGAACAGTTAAGTTTCCACTTAATGTAAGGTTTGTTAATGAACCGGCACCAGCCGCAGTGATACGCTCAGTACCTGCTACTGTTAAACCGTTTTTTATTTCGAAATTTTTATTTGCCATTTACGATTTCACTCTCCATCGTTTTATTATTCTATTTATACAGGTATTGCCGTTGAAACTACCTTAATTGTTGCTGAATTTGCACTTCCCATAGTTATTTGTAATAATAAATTACCACTACTAATTGTAGCATCAAATGTTGCTAAAGAAGAACCACTAAAAATTGTTCCATATTCTGTTATATAAGCTGTAGTACCATTATGCAAAACATTTATTTCAGTAGTATGATAATTACTGCCTTGGGTAATTTGTACATTATATTTAACTGACCTATATGTAGCTACAGCATGTGTTGCAATTGTCGTTGCACTTGTCGATGCTACAGTTGTTGATGTTATCTCTGAAGCTTGTAAGCCACTAAACATATTAACATTATCAATCGACCCAACGGCCGGTTGATTTATTTCTGTAAGTTGTGGTGTGATAACTTCTATACTATGTCCACTTGTTATATTTGCTGGAAATGTTAATGTGTTACCACTTACGCTATATGTTGATTTTTCTTGATACACACCATCTAAATATACGAAAGTATTATTTTCATTTAAAGGAGTAACTGATAATGTATAAGCTGCTGTGCTACCATTTCCAGTAAATTCATCAACAACATGTCCAGCTCCTACAACACCATTTTGTATTATATGAACTACTACTTCTGTACCAGAAGCTGGAGCTGCATCTAATGTTAATGTTGTACCACTTAATGTATATGAATTTTTATTTTGATATACACCTTCCATAAATACTATTAAGTTATCTTCACTTGGTGGCGTAACACTTAAGGTAAATGCTGTGGTTGAATTATTTGCAGTTGTAAAGAAATCTGTTGTAAATGGATTGACTGAAGTTTGGCCAGTTAATGTAAGTGTATCTGTCCCTGCAGTTGTTGTGGCTGTAATACCACCTGCCCCTACTATTGTAAGTGTATCATTTTCTTGTTCTGCAACTATATTTGTTTGGCCTGCAACAGCAATGGTTCCGAATGAATCTCCGCCACCGCCTATTTTACCCCATGCACCAGCAGCATATCCTTCAAATTCTGATGTTGTTGTATTATATCTTAATTGTCCTAAAGCTGCAGTTGGTCTTTGACCTGTTGTTCCATTTGGAACTCTTATTGCATCTGTTTTAGAACCAACATCTAAACCAACCGCAGGCGAAGTTGTACCTATACCCACCCTGTTTGAACTATCAATATTAATGTTAGCTGCATTAAGTCCTGAATTTCTACCTATACTTAATAAGCCATTTTCAGCACTCATATAACCAATAGTGTCATTATCAGCTATTTTTAAAACTGACCTATTCGTTCTTGATAAAACTTCTAAGGTTGCTATATTACCGCCTTCGTTATTAATAACTACATTACCTGTTTGACCGCTAGATAAAGCGCCAACTGTTAAAGTAGCAGTTGGTGAAGCCGTTCCGATACCAACATAACCATTACTATGAATTCGCATTCTTTCAGCTGAAGTATTAGTAATATCTGTATTAAAAGTAATATATCCAGTGCTGTTAGAACCTAAAGTTCCAGCTTGAATATTAGCTACTGAACCTGCATTATTTGCAAATTTTATTGTAGAAATTACATCAGTAGTATTATTGTTTGCATGCTTTAAGAGTAATACTGCACCATCAGCATCAGAGCCATCACTATTAACTTCTAATAGTTCTCCTGGATTAGTCGTTCCTATACCAACTTTATTATTTGTAGAATCTACATACAATACATCTGTATCAACAGTTAAATCACCATTGACTGTTAATCCTTCTACATCATCGACAGTTACATTTCTGCTTCCAATAACAACTTCAACTAATGCCCCGGCTGGTGGTGTAGTAGAAAATGTTAATGTTGTACCACTGACTGAATAAGTATCTTTATTTTGATAAACACCATCGATGTAAAGTTGTGTATTGTTTTCATGATTTGGATTAGCACTAAGTGTTATAGTACCTGAACCACTATATGTTACTGCAGTTATTGCTGAATCACCAGAGCCTACAATTTGTACGAATGTGGCAATTTGTATTACATCACCGCTTACCGCAGTATTAACTAATACTACAGAAGTTCCATTTGTTGCTGTATAGTCAGTTGTAGGTTTTAATAATACACCATTTAAATATACGCTTATATAACCAACTGTATATGATAATGTACTTCCGTTTGCATCACTACCACTAAAGGTTGTTGTATTACTTCCTGGTGTATATACATATTCTTTATATAATGCACTTTGACCGCCACCACCACCTGATGAAGCGAATGTAATTGTATCTGTACTAGCATCCTGAGTAATAGTCATATTACTACCAGCAGCTAATGTAAGTGTGTCTGTAGCTGAGTCAGCAACTATGTTTGTTTGGCCTGAAACTGCAATAGTTTTAAATGCTTCAGTAACCGAACCTGTAGCTGTTGATGTAATTGTAAGAGTATCAGTTCCTGGAGTAGTTGTTAATTGAATACCAGAACCTGCTGCAAATGTAAGTGTATCTGTCGCCGCGTCAGCAACAATATTTGTTTGACCACTTACAGCAATATTTTTAAATGCTTCAGTAACTGTTCCACCACCGCTAGATATTGTACTAAATGATAAATTACCTGAACCATCAGTTACGAGAGCCTGGCCACTTGTGCCATCACTTGTCGGGTAAGTTAATCCTGCAACTACTAGGCTCGTACCATTTAATAATTGTAATGAATCAGAACGCAATCTAGCTGTAATAACATTTGAACCAGCTTTTCTATTTGCAAATTCTAATAAACCATCTTCACTTCCATCAGAAGCGTCTTGTATTTTAGCTGTGACTTTTGCATATACAACTTCTTGGTCAGCATCGTTTTCACCTTTGAATTTAAGTTGTCCTAAATAATCTGCATCAGCCGGTGAACCAGAATTTCTTTTAAAGGTTAATACTGGAGCTGCAGAACTTGAAGCTTCAGTTGTTGTTAATAATAAAGTATCATTAGTTGTTGTACTTGTAATTGTTAATGGGTGTGAAAAATCAAATGCATCGCTAGTTGTATTCCATAATATAGTGGCATCTGTTGAACTATTAACGGCATCTTGTATTGTAATACCAGCACCATTTGCTGAACCTGATGTATCTCCTGAACCTTTATTCAGAGTTATATTTTTATCTTCAACATCAAGCGTTGCAGTATTTAAAGTTGTAGTAGTTCCATTAACTGTTAAATTACCAGATACAGTTAAATTACCAGTAGCAGCTATATTTGTTGATGTGATATCGTCTGATGTTAATGTTCCATCTACCTGTACGTTATTAAATTGTACATTTGAAGTTGTTGCAACTGCCTGGCCAATACTTATTTGACCACCTGAATATGTTACACCAGTTCCAGCTGATAAATGAGCTCTTACCTCAGCGGCAGAAGGACCGGTATATGTTATAACACCAGTTGAATTATTGTATGCTAAACTTCCATCTCCACCGGAATCAGTGACTGATATTGCTGCCCTTGCAAGAGCATCTGTATATTGTGTTATTGATGTGGATATTGTACCACCTGATATTCCTATACCAGTTCCTGCAGAAAAATGAGCTCTTACTTCCGATGCACTTGGCCCTGTATAAGTTATAACACCTGTTGAACTATTATAAGCAAGAGAACCATCTCCACCAGAATCTGTAACTGATATTGCTCCGCGCGCTCGTGCGTTCGTGAAGTATAAATTACTTGAACCTTCTCCTAGTTCATCAGTATCAAATCCAGTTAAATTTCTTGTAGCAAAACTGACTGAACCACCCATATATCCATGAGCAGTACATTGGTAATAAAGAACCATTGGAGTATCTTTAGTTGGAACAATTTTTGTATATGCTCCTGAACTACCAGCAGTTCCGTTTGTTGTTACGCCTGCTGTATATGCTGTCGTTTTTGCAGCATCGTAATAGAATCTTAAAGGATGGCCTGAGTTTGAGCCGTCTGATTGGTCAAATTGATATGAATTACCTGGTACAAAATTTAAATGAGGTGATTCAATACCATTAATAATATAACCACTGCTTGAACCTAAGCCATTATAAACGTGGTCTGTAGTTTTTGAAGCAACTGTGACAGTAAAATTTTGATTGACAGTTTTTCTTATTTTAAAATAAGTATCTGTTGCGGAGCCGACCTGAATAACGCTATCTAAACTACCCTCGGTAGTTTTCATATATAACTTACCGTCGTTAGTATTAAGCGCTAACTCACCTAGGTCTAAATTACTTGTTGTTGGAATAGCAGCGGCTGTTGCCGAACGCCTTAACTTAATGTTCGTATTTCTTGCCAATTTTGGCTCCTTTTTTCAATCCTTATATAAGGAAGTTTATAAACTATATTATAATATATTTATATTAATATGTTCCGCCATCAATGATATTAGAGAACGCAGGAGCTGCTCCAGAGTTAGCTTGTAATATAGAACCATTTGCACTTGAAGCTGCTGTAACGTCTAAAGCGTTAGTCCCATCTCCATATAATACACCATTGTCTGTAAATGCTGAAACTCCAGTACCACCCTCGGTAACTGCCAAATCATTTGTTAACGTAACTGTTCCAGTGACATTTAAATTATCATCAACAACAACTGTACCACCAGCTGAGTCAAGAGTTAAATTGCCTGAACTTGTATCTATTTCTCCTGCTGCAGTAACACCGACTCTTACATTGTCGAGTGTAGCACCAGTACCATAAATGTCTCCAATGTTTAAGTCACCCCAAGGTGATGAAGCATCGTCGCCTCCACTTAAATCTTCATCTGGAGTAAATGAGAATCTTTGTGTTTGTATATCAAAACCAAAGAAACCATCTTTAACTGCTGAACCATTATGCCATTTAAATCTTACTCCTCTGTCTAGACCATCGGCTGATGATGTATCTTTAGCCAATTCTATCATTGGGTCAGTTAATGTTGTTTCTGTTGAGTTAACTGATGTTGTTGTTCCTTGTACAGTTAAGTTTCCACCAACTGTTAAATTACCTTGTGTTTGAACTGTATCAGATGATTGATTGCCTAAAGTAACATTTCCGTTTACTTGTAATGTTCCACCAACAACTGTATTACCAGATGCATGAGCAACTGAGAAGTTTGCTCCACCAACATTTAAACTTGTACCGTCAAAAGTAAAGTTAGCGTCATCTTCAAGTTCTCCACCAGTACCTGCTATAACAACTCTATTGTTTGTTAAATCTTCGATTGTAGCAGATGCGATTGCGGCTGATGTAGCGACATCTAAAGTTGCAACATCTAATTCACCAGTAATTGTTACATTATTCGGTAAACCTATTTGGACATTATTACCTGATGCTGCAGTTTCAATTTCGTTAGCAGTACCTATAATACCTAATGTTTCTTCGTTAGAAGCAGCACCAGTAAACAAATCTACTGCAATTGAACCACTATCACCAGAAACTGATAAGTCTAATGTATCAACAAATTCTTTAACACCTTGTGCTGTAATTAACTGAGCATCAGTTGGAGAACCTGGCATTGAAGTAACAATACTTGTTACAACTTGTCCAGAACCACCTGAAGCTTCAAGTGCTAAACTTCCGATATTTAAATCAGATACATGCTTATTAGCATCAACAATTAAAGCGCTACTGGCTGTTGTTGTTCCATGAACATGGTCTAATAATGATGTAAAATACTTACCGCCTATTAGGTCTACAGAAGATGCAACCCCACCTGATTCTGCGCCTGTACCTACATAAAGTCTATCACCGTTATTTGCTTGAGTACCGGTTACATAAGAGTATGCCAGCTCACCTGTTTTGATATTAGCCGGAGCAGTGGTTGTTGAGCCCGTAGTTAATATTTTTATTCTTGTTAAATTAGCCACTAGTATGTGCCTCCAGTTATATTAGTATTGATGTTTCCAATTGTTGTTGTTGCATCCCATTTTGTTGTTGAACCATTATATATCAAAACACCACCATCGGAGAATCCCTGAGCATTCACATCTGTTAAATCTGTTAAAGCAACGTTACCTACTTTTAAGGTTTGCGCTACTATTTTATTTGGGTTTCGTTTTATTTTAGCTTTTATATTCGCCATTATGTTTGCGTAACTCCCGGTGTAATTTCTAATTGTCCTTCTAAAACTCTTGTTTTTGTACCTGACCCAGCAGTTATTTCTATATCATAAACATAACGACCGGCTTTCATAGCATTAGTTTGAACGTTTGTCAAACTAATGTTTAATACTCCCGTAGTAGCCGGATTTGCTACTGATACTGCAAAATCTACAGCAGTTGTTGATGAGTATGTTTTTCTTATTTGGCCTTTTCCTGTATGACCTGTTAAGTTTAAAGCATCTCCATCGGCATCAGTTACATCAATTGAAGCTGCGTAATCAGCTCCTTGATCGATTACTATGTTAGAGTATATTGCCATTTAATCTATACCTTCTTATTTATACTTTTTAGTTCTTCAATTTCAGCTTTTAATTCATTAATTGCATTTATTAATAAAGGAACTAATTTTTCGTATTTAACAGCTTTATAGCCATCATGTTTTCTTGTTTCGACAATCTCTGGTACTACTTTTTCTACTTCTTGAGCAATAACACCAACATCATGTCCTTCGTAAACTTCTTGATTATCGTTCCAATCAAACTCATAACCTTTAAGTTGGCCAACCTTTTCTAATGAATTTTCGATTGGTGTAATATTATCTTTTAATCTTTCATCTGATGAATAGAAAGCAACAACATCACCAACACAACGTATGGTATTTGCAGTAGCAGAACTTGTTTGCCCAACCATTAAACCTTCAAAGTGAACATTAGAGTTATTATTTAAAGTTTGGTTAGCACTATATGTTGTATAACCACTTGGGTTAGTTGAATTATATGGTGTAAATCCTAATGCAGTTGTAACATCAGAAGAACCAATTGCACTAGTATAATGAGGTGCAGCTGTATTCGTTGCACTTGCTGCTATACCATCTAATTTATTTTTTAAAACAGTTGTAAAATTCTGTTCAGTAGCGTTAGTAGCTGTTGCACCTGCTGCTATACCATCTAATTTATTCTTTAATGTGGTTGTAAAATTTTGGTCAGTAGCGTTAGTAGCTGTTGCGCCTGCTGCAACACCATTTAATTTAGTATGGTCTGCATCAGTAAATACATTTGAATCACTTGCAGCCTCTACTGCTGCTCTTACTTGTGCAACACTTAATTGAGTATTTGTATTATCAGAAGCAGGAATTGTAACGGTTTTTGTATTAACTGCAGTGACATGACCTTCAGCACTTGTTGTAATTGAATCAATTGCTGTAAATGTTGAGCCATATCCAGGAGTAGCTGTACTTGTAGTACTTGATTTACTTACAGCATCATGTGTAATTGATATTGTACCAGCTGTAGATTGGTTAGCTGTAAATGTTCCTGTTCCACCTAGGACTCCAGTACCCTGAACTGTTAATGTTCCATTACCTAATGTAAATCCAGCTGAAGTCACGCTTTGAACATGACCATACGCATCAAAAGTCATATCTTGTACAAAATTAGTACCATTATTATCTACATTGGCTGCACCTGATGTATCAGCATGATTAAACGTTATGTTATTATTTGTAGCACTGTAAGCTACATCAATAGCATTTCCACCAGTAAATGAAACAATTTCATCTTCTGATATTAAACCTCTTGCAACTCCGCCTACAGTTAAATTCCATCCACTGTAAGTATCAACTGAAACACTACCTGCGGCTGTTAAACGGCCTTGAGCATCTACAGTAAATGTTGGAATAGCTGAACCACTACCATAACTATTTGGAGTTACTGCAGTGTTATCTAATTTTATTGAAACCTTATCTGCAGAACCTGTAGTAGTTAATCCTGTACCACCTTCTATTTCAATTGAATCATTATTGGCGCTAGCAACTACATTGGAACCAGCGTCTGTTGTAAATGTTTTATAGAATGTTTGTGATGAACCTTTATCTGAGTTTGTAATTGTAATATCAATATCTGTACTATTTAAAGCACCAGCAATTGTAATACCAGAACCCGCAATAAAGTCTAAATCTCTTGTACCTGTTAAATCAGTTGGTGTTAAATTACCAGAAGTTCCATTATTTGTTTTTATTTGTGGAGTAATTAAACTATTAACAGTATCTAATATTTGGTTACCATCAGCTTCCCATTGGTCAGTCGCAAAGTTATATACTAATGAGTGAGCGCCTGTTACTCCAGCAGCAGCATTACTATGAACTCCTGCAAAAACTTTTGTTTCAAGACCGAATCCGCCAGTTGATGGTTCGGTTGAACCTAAATTGCTACCGGCAAGTATTAAAGTATCTTCTACTTCTAGTGTTGATGTATTTAATATTGTATTTGTACCTTGAACTGTTAAGTCACCAGTAACAATTAAGTTATTTCCTATTGTGACATTACTTGGTAATCCAATTGTAAGAGTATTATTTGAAATAGTAGTATCTACTTCTCCTGACTGGCCAGTTACTGTTAGTGTTTCACCTAAATTAATAAGATGAGTTGTGCCTGAATCAGCATCGATACTTATTCCTTTATTTGCTAATTTAGCATTTGCAATAGTTGAATCTGCAATCTTTACATTAGTAACTGCATTTGAAGCCAACATACTATTTTCTACAGACCCTGCTACGATAGTTGCTGTTAATGTGGCATCACCTAAATTTGTTAAAGTTGCTGCTCCACTTAAATCTCCGCCTAAAGTAATTTCTGGGTCAGCTGTTAAAGTAAAATCAAAATCTTCAGTTCCACCATTCCACGTAGCTTTTATTCCATTTGTTCCAGCTATTGTATTTGCATGAACTAAATCTTCAGCATTATAGAATGTTACGATATCTGCAGTATTTGCAGAACCGTTTGCTGCCATTCCTTTCAATCTCCATGCTCTTTTAGCATTTGAACTTACTTGTGTTTCATCCCATTGTAATTCTACATCATGGTTAGTCATAGAACCGGATGGAGTAATATGGTCTCTATCTACTCTTAATCCCATTGGAGATGAAGTTAAGTTAGCATCTAATTGAACAAAAGCTGAACCTAAACTTGCAACCGAACCTGCTCCTCCACTAGATAATAATAATGTACCATCTGATAAATCAAGAGTTTTTCCACTACCTATTTTTACGTCTGAATTAACGGTTTGTTCTGAACCAGATGTTAAGAATAATCTTGCATCGACATCAGTATGTAATTCGTTAATTGCAGTACTTACTGTTGAAGCTGTTGTTCCAAATGCGCCTGCTGTAATTGTACCAAGTTTAGTATTAATTGTAGCTATATCAGTATCGTTTGAATTTATTTCTCCATGCAATTCGTTAATAGCACCTGTATGAGTATTTGAACTTGTTGCTAAAGTAGCGCTTCCTAATTCTGTATGTAATTGAGATAAAGCTCCAGTAATACTATTATTACCTGAAGCAATTGTGGTAATATTAACATCACCTATTTCTGTATGTAATTGAGCTAAAGCTGCAGTAACTGTAGAAGCAATAGCGCTTATATCAACGTTACCTTGTAAAGCGTCTAATTCGTTGATTGCTGCTACTAAATTACTTGCTGCTGTACTTAGTGTATAATTACTAGCACTTCCTCTGATTGCAGTTTCTAATTCGTTAATTGCAACAACAGCTGAAGTTTTTACGTTTGTATCAAGTGAAGCATGATTACCTAATTCAGTTCTAAGTTCTCTTAATCCTGCAGATAAATCTGTAGCTGATAAACCAGTTAAGGACATATTACCTATTTGACCTTCGTGTTCTGCAATTGCTGTACTTACAGTTGAAGCTGATGTTCCCATTGCTCCAGATGTAATTGTTCCAAGCTCTGCATCATGTTCATTAACTGCAAGAGTTAAACTACCTGCGCTTGTTGTTAAATTTTCTACGACACCTACATCGTCTTGTAATTCGTTAACTGCATCTACTAAACTTGTTGAATCTACTACAATAACATGACCTGATGTTGCGCCTGTTATTAATTCTATTAATGTACCATGACCAGCATCGATTGTATTTTGAGATGATATTCTTGCTGCAACAATACTATTACTACCAAGAGTTAAATTTTGGCCAGTGTTAAATGATACACCGTTAGTAGATTTAAATCTTAATATACTAGAATCTGCTGATAATAATACACCAGAGAATCCACCTGACTGAGTAAGAGTTGCATTTTCTACAAAAGATGAATGTATTGTAGGTGAACCATTTAGTGTTACTTTTAAAGCATAGTTAGGAACTTTAAAATCTGCAGCGGCCAATCCTTGAGTTAATGCTGTACCTTGTTTTGTTACTCTGATAGCACCAGTCCTATATGACTCTGCAACTCCTGTTGTTTTATCAACAGTAATTTCAGGTAATATTTCAAACCTTCCAGCTAATTCAAAGAATTTCTGACCTGATGTAGCTGTAAATGATTCAGTTTTATCTCCTAAGTTACTACTTAAAAGGCTATCATCACCAACATTTCTTATTGAAAGCTCATTACTTTTCTGTCTAAACTCTTCTAGAGTATTTGCCTTTAATGTTCTTACTTCGTCTCTTATTGCCATTATTTACTACCTAATTTTTTTATAATCTTTTTAAGCTCTTCTATATCTGATTTCATAGTTTCAATTTCAGTATCTTTTGCTTTAAGTTTATCAAGTTGGTCTCTTCTTGCAGAAAAGGCCGATGTATTAGTATTTATAACAGCTTGAGTTACTGTATCTTTTACTAAATCTGGATTTTCTTTTACTTTTGTCTTTGCCATTTGTTATCCTATGTCGCGCAAATTGCTCTAAAATCTTTTATTAATGGTGGATTCGATGTTGATGTCGAACGTAATACTATTTTAAATTGTATAGTACCAAAACTACCAATATCTGCTGCAGTTAATACTGATTCTGTTAAATCATATCTTACTTCAGAAAAAGAACTTTCGCTAACTGGTATTGATTCACTTGGAGTTGCTGCTGTAAATGCAACATCATTAATATCAGCTGATGAACCACCTTCAAGAGTTCTGTAATATAAATCTACATTTGAAGCGCCTGGTCTTAAAACATTTAAAAATACAGTAGCTGAATCTGCTTCTTCGTTCAGTTCTACTTTTTTAGTTATATACCTAGCTAACTCTGCTCCACCTGTTGCAGTAGTTTCTAAACCACCGCTTGAACTGATAAGGTTTTCTATTGTATGTACTGATGCTCTGTTTAAATCTATTACTGGAGATATAGCTTCATCAGTTGTACTTAATACACATCTTAATTTAAATGATTTAGCACTACCCATTGATGTTGATTCATTAATTGCTGAACCAATAACACTTGGTGCGTCGAATGTAAAGTTTTTATTTACAAGTATTTCTTTTTCAGCTTTTGGTTGATAAGCCGTTTCTGTTCCATTAATACTTTTACCAGCATATGTTGTAAGGAAATATCTAACAGAAGTTCCTGGTAATGTAATATTTGATATTACTGGATATATTAAATCCATGTGTCTATTTTCTGTTGCTGTCACAGCGCTTCCGCCACCTGCTCCGATACCAGCAGCTGAATTTGTTGAAACATCTGAACTTCCTGCTGTTATTGTATAACTATCATGAGCAATATTAGAAATAGTACGATTACCATTTATATTTCCAGCTGAAATACCATTAGTGTCTACTGCTCCAGCAATTGTTACTGTTCCACCACCATACATTCCATGATTTTTATGTGTGACTGTAATTACACCAGAATTCTGTGTAGTAGCTAGGGGATTACCACCTAGTTTTTTAGGAGGTAATATATCATTAGTTAATGTTAATGTTGATGATGAACCACTAAATGAAGCTCTGTTTAATTTGAATTTTAAATCTTTACTTTGTTCTGGTGTCCATGTTGAAGCATTTGCTGAACTAAAGAATACACCATTATATGGCTGTTTTGTAATTCTTTCAGATGTATTTGTTACGTCAAACCCACCCATTTCTGCTATCCATACTTCATAATCATCTGATTGAGATGTGATTACTATTGCATATTCAGTATCTTGAGCTAAATAAACTGGATAATCAAATGCAAAGTTAGTTGCTGTTGCAGCAGTAGCTGATACATTTACTGAACTTGGATATAATATTTTATCAGCACCTGGTACTATTCTTTGTGTAGGTGTACCATTTTGAGTTGTTCTTATAGTTACCCTTACTGGTATACTTGTTGATTTAGTTTTAAAGAATAAGTCAACTGACTTGGCAAAGATACCACCAGCTTTATCAATAAGAATTGTTTCTGCTACTGGGTCTATCCATTCTGTTGTTTCGCTTACTTGTGTATCGACAAGAGTTCTATCTTGATTTAATTCTGATTGTACTAATCTTGGTACCTTTGTAGATACTATTCTACTCTCAACAGATTCTATTAATCCTTGAGCATGATACTGAGCTTCAGCGTAGGTAGTTTCGCTATCCTTATCGTTTGAAGAACTGTCTGTAAGTCTAAATTCTCTTACACCAGTCTGGAACTTAAGCGCGGCATTTCTTGGTATGATAAACGAACCTTCCACTACGCCTGAAGCATTAGTAATAAGATGGTCACTAACATTTGCTGCGGATTCTCCTTCGTGAGTTGTAACACCAGTTCTTGTTGCAAACTCTACAAAAGATGTTTCTTCACAGAAATCAGTAACGTTAACTCCATCAAAGAAAGCATGTACTTTTGTACTTGGCTTCATTAATTGAGCTTTAAAAAATATTTTTCTTGACCTTATGAATGGTACAAAGTTAACTTCAACAACTCTTGTTCCATCACTTCTTAAAACAGTATCAAATGCAAGTTCAGTACTTAAACCAGTCCTTGATTGATTTTGTGTAGTAGTAGTTGTTGTTGTAGTAGTCGTACCAAAAGCAAACTCGAATTGTTCATCAAGCCACCACGGTCTAATACCAGTTCTAAATGCTCCTCTAGTTGTAACATCAGTTTCTACTCCAGTCCAATTTGTTTCCCATTCATTCCACACTGTACCTAATATACCAGCTTCTTCAGCCATTTGTTTAAATTGGTCATATGAAGAGGAATCATCTATTACAACATTTGGTCTTACATCAGTTTCTTTCCATTCGTCTGAATCAGGAGAAAGCTCCATAGTTCCAGCCCAACTAAATACGTTGTATGGATTTACATTTGAGAATGTTGATGCATAAGGTTGATTGATATAATTAACATCTGTTGCCATTGGCATAGTAGCTAATGAATTAGTTAATGTTGCTGCACCAGAAGTTGAATTACTTTCTGTACTTAATCTTACTAAGTTAACATTTCTTTCATCAAACTTAGGTCTTAATATACCATTTGATTTATCTATTGCTGCTGTATAATCCGGATTTAATGAATCTCCAACCGAATGACTTCTAAATCCATCTACTATAAATCCATTTTTTAATCTTGAAAATCCATTACCATCAAACAATTCTACGTCAGCAGCGCTTTGTTCTAATAATGATAGGGATGTATAATATTCTAAGTTTTTAATTCTTTTATCAAGTGCACCAATATCTTTCATGGTATATCTTGTGTTATTAAGAATTTTTGGTTTAACATCGTCTAAATCATATATGAAAGGTTTTAAATTTAAGTCATATATACCCATTGCGTCATCAGGTGTTTCTGGAGCTTTAGGATTTAAATTTGGTACACCAACAGCTGTTTTAAATTCGCCTTTACGATTAATAAAGACTTTATCAATTCGTGCCATGTAATGTTCTACTTGAGCAATAGGTGCTGAATTTGGCTTAACCGGTTGTGGTTGGTTATTTATTGGAGTAAAATTATCTACTCCATTATCAGCTTTAGTTGGTCTAAAGTCTAAACAATCTAATAAATTAAAGGTTCCTTTAGAACTATTAAATAATATTTTTTTCTTTCTATCTGCTTCTGGATATGAATCAACTGAGAAATAATCTCCTGATGCATGAGTATAATGGTCAAACGTAACTGTTATATTACCTGCAGGTGTAGGGAATCCTGGCTTAAGTGTGACTTTACCATTTTGATAAAAATTATCTCTTTGTCCATTATCTAATATAAATCTATCTGTAATATTTACTGATTGAGCATCAGTAACAGATACTATTCTTATAATATCTGATTTGCCTAAACTTAACGCTTTACTTGAAAGAGCGGCTGTTTTTGTAGCACCATTAACTCTATTTTTTTGTTTTTGTAATATATTTTTTCTTACATCAGCCATTACTTTCATTCTGGTAGAACCAGGTGTGACACCACCAATATCGGTGAAAGTTATACTAGTTGAACCATCTCCACCAGCGCCTGATGCTGTATCTCTTGTTGGTGTGGTATCAATAACACCAGTACCTAAAGAAGCTGTAATGGAACTTGTATTAACAAAGGTATCTCCGCCAGAAACTGAGATTGAATTTGAATTTAAATCAAATAATTGTTTTACTACTATAATAGTATCTGTTGTTGTACTACCTGTTTTTAAAGTTTTGACAGCGGCTTGTGGCAATTTAAATACCATTGTGTTATTACCGACTTCAAATAGATTACCAGCTGAAGCTAAATCACCGATAAAGTTTTGAGTAGTTCCTGTTTGGTTAACACTTCTTACTGCACTAAATACATTATTACTAGACATGTTAACATCAAAAAGATGTAGCCTTAATTCTCCACTTACAAATTCTAAAGCTCTTGCTCTTGCAGTACCTATAACACTACCGCCTTGTCCTGTTGCGTTATGTAAATTCATTGTTGCAAAAGTATTAACATCTGGCATCCCTTTTACAGTTGATGCTGTTAATTTGACATAGTTTCCTACTTGTGCACTTGTTGTAGCTACATTGACTGTATTTGTAGAATTTGCACCTCTTGGTTTTTCTACTACTAAATTTTTAGTTGTATTATTTTGAACTCTGAATCCTTTTACATAAGCTACTGATGGGTCAATACCTACAACTAATCTATCTTCACCGAATGTTGTAGCTGCGCCTGTGTTAGCAGCATCTCCATCAGCTATAATTTCATCAGTGGTTTTAAAACCAAAGTTAGTTCCATCGTTTAAATATTCTCTTACATTAAGTTGAAATGGTTCTACAACGTAATCACCAGATTCTTCAAATGTTCTTCTTGCTAATCTTTCTGTTAATTCTGTATCGCCTGTTTTATCTGTTTTATCAATAGCAGCTTTACCATCTTCTATTACAACTAATGTAATATAATCATTTTCTGTTCTTGAAGATAAAGCTAAAGGTTCTTTTATAAGTGTTGTACTTATTTTATACCTTTTTGCTCCTGGAGCAGCTGTATTTGGAACACCTTGTGCGTTATCTAATAAAGTAGTATCTGTTCCTGATTCAACTATAGATTCTGTAACTCTTAAACCTATGATATAATTAGGTGTGTTTGTATATTTGTCTAATATTAATGAACCAGCTGGAACATAAGCAAATGTTCCTGATATAAAATATACACCTTCTTCTATATTTATTGTTGAGCCTAATCCAGTAGCAGCTGATGATATAGCTTTAGCATATCTTACTGGTGAACCATTAGATGATAATTCTTCGCCGTTTGCAAATACTGAAGTTGCATTATTTGTGCCTGAATTAGTATATTTTACATATAAAGTAGCTGGGTTTGAAGCATCTCCTTTTGCAACTACTTCTAATACTTCAGCGGTGACTCCATTTGTAGCACCAGTAATTGTAGTACCCACAAATTCTGATAAATAGTTGTCTGCATTTAATGCACCAGCTGTTGAATGAGTAAATGATGATTCAATTTTAACAAAATCGTATTCTACATTTAATGTGACTTTACCGTTAACAACTCTTGAACCATCTTTAAAAGCGTATTGACCATAACGGTCTATTTGAGCTTGTAATGCAGTTTGTAATTGTGTAAGCTCTCTTGCTTGTACTGCATATCCTGGTCTAAACAGAATTCTATGATAATTCTTTGTTTCATCAAAATCATCAAGTGTGTAATCTGTAAAATTGTGTTTTACTATTGTTGTTGCCATAAATCTCTTCTCTTTCTAATTGATATTAGAATTCAATTATTACTTTAATATCTTCAATCTGTGTTGTTGTTCTGCTAATAGGATTTCTATTTTCTAAGAATAAAATCTCTCCACTTGCACGGTCTACTTCAGGACTACCTATTGCATTAGATGTTTCTAATGTATCTGCCTGACTTGATGACTGACCAGTAACGACTTCGCCATTTACGAAAGCCTTATATCCTGTTTTTGAATTTTGATGGTATCTTAAATAACCATTTGATGTATCTTTTTCTACTACGTAAGCTTGAGCTCCGCCAGCTCCTACAATTAACTCATCAACTGTATAATTAGCTACTGTTGCAGATGAATTAAAGTCTAAATAACTTGTAGCCTTTAAAGTATCTGCTGTGGCAATATTACCAGCCAATGGAGTAGCGTTATAATCTCTTGGTTCATTAATTAAAGTAATTTGTCTAAAATCATTACCTACAGTGATATCACCACCATCATTTCCGTCTAGTTTAGAATTAAGAGCTACAAAGAATCCACCAAGTTCTGATACTGGGTCAACTCCATGTCCTGCTTTTGGAGCAATAACTGCTCTTGCTGTAGCGTCTGAACCAGCACCACCTGAAATTACTAAATCAGCTACTCTATAATTAGTACCTTTGTTTGCGATTGTGATTGCAGTGACTGCACCACCTGCTACTGTAACGCCAGCGGTTGTTGTGACGGTTGCTCCGGTACCATCACCTGTTATTGCAACTGCGACATTAGTATTATTTGTATAACCTGTTCCACCTGCTGTGACTTCAATTCTTTCGATACCAGCGGCCGTTGATGAATCTCTTGAAGCTTTTTGGTTTAAGTATTGAGCATAATCTGCTTCTGATAAAACAGCTTCTGCCGCGGCATCATTAGCATATGCAAAGGTTAATATACCTGATACTGAACCTGATGGAGCTCCACTTAATGTTAATACAGAACCGTTAATAGCTGAAACAGTTTTAGATGAACCTACATTCGTTCCACTTACTGTCATTCCAACATGTATACCAGGAACAGTTTCTGTTAGTATAATTGTAGCTGTTGTTGAAGCGACTGCTACAGTAGCACTTGCTGCTAATGAAACAGTTTTAACTGGCATATAACTATTAGTTAAGAATTTTTCTGCGTCAGCAACTGATATTGTATACATATATTTCCATGTATATCCGTCTGATTCTGCAGTTGGAGAAGTTAATGTTTGAGTTGGCTGAATGCTTGAAGCACCTCCACCAGCCACAATACATTTATAAACTTTAAATTCTGATGTTACGATATAAAACGCTTTATCAAATATACTTGCGTCGTCTGAATCCCAGGCATAGTATGAATTACCTGATGTCCAAGTATGTCTTGGTACTACGTGAGCAATATCAGCAGATACGATTTTTTTCATAGCTATAAGGTTAGCTCTTGCTTCTCCTAACTGGTCTAAGTTATCTCCTGGAACAAAAGGTGTTGTATCTGTAGTATCAGATGTGGTTAAAGACCATACGTCTGATTTACCTATTGCTACATAGACACTAGAGCCTTCTATTTGCTCTTTAAAATGCGATGCATTTACTGTTCTAAAATTTGATGTTATGATTGCTGCCATTCTTCTATCCTGGTTATTCTATATGTACAAAAGTACTTGTGTTATTATTATTTATATCACTTGAGTCGATAGTTTGCAATGTTTTACTACCTAAAAACTCAATTGTTTGGTTACTATTATAAAGCCTAGCTGTATTATAAAAATTATCTGTGCCTTTTCTTTGTATGTAATTATTATTTATAACAGTTCTAAAACTTGCATTTACTACTTTAACTTTAGACTCTGGTAATTTTTTATTAGCTGAACTTGATGACTGAGATATAGTCCAATTTAAATTAACAGTTGCTGTTGCAGCAGCGCTACTTCCATCTCCACTAATTACTACTGTTGGAACTGATGTATAACCATATCCTCCACTAGTTATGGAAATACCAGAAACTGCACCACCTGAAAGAGTAACGGTACCAGTGGCTGGAACAGATGCTCCTCCTCCATTAAATTGTACCGTTGCTGAAGTATATCCACTACCTCCAGCTCCTATCGAAACACCGTTTACTATTCCTATTACACCATCTCTAATTCTGCCACTGTCAAATAATGTTGCTCCATCTTGAGAACCAGTTGCTTGTACTGGATTTGTTTTAACTTCTGTTATTAATGTATCTACATGATTATGATTACAATTAACTTCTATTATCTCTTGTTGGTCTGCTATTCTTACTTCATTATTTGCTTGACTTCCAATTGTAAGAATAGGGTCATTAATATATCCACTTCCTGCATTTGTTATTGTTGTACCGGTTATCTCTCCGTCGCTATCTATAGTAAATACTGCTGTTGCCGTTACGTTTGTAGATAAGAAAGCTCCTGTCGCATCTTTTGATTGTGGTATTGGAAAAGAAATTGTTGGAGCTACTAAAAAGTTTTTATCTGCCAATCCTACAACATCAACAGATGCTATTTTAGTTGCATTTGGATTTGCTGGAGCTGTTCCAACTAAATTTTGCCAATTGCTACCTTCTGAGTTAACAGTTATAACATCTTTGTTTAGTCTTCCTAAAGCGTCTAAACCTACCGTCACCGACGGTGCAACGCCAGAAAGTCCTGGGAGGGATATACCATTAAAAGTGATTGTCAGTGACGAACCAGTATAACCAAATCCTGGCTCTCCTATTGTAAGTGCTTCCAAAGCTCCGTTTAAAGTTGCGGCAGTTGCAGTTGCAGTTGCTCCTGTAAATGTGTGTGATGTTCCGGAACCAACTCCTGATATATTAAGTTCTGCTCCGCCTGCTGTTGCTGATAAAGAAATAGCATTGCCTGATATTGTTTTAACAAAGTATGTTGTACCAGAAACTAATCCACCAATTGATGTTCCTCCACCACTATTATATGTAATACTATCATTTGCTACCCATGAATTTTTTTGAGTTGCAGTAAGTGTAATATTATTATTTGAAGTACTTACAATTGAACTACTTGAACCATTAAATGTTTGAGCTGTTGGAGCAGCAATACTTAAAACTGCTGTATTATAATCTTTACCACCATTACCTATTGTTATTGAAGATACTGAACCATTTGTAAGAACAGCTGTTAATGTTGCTGTTGTAAATCCTGATGGAGTTCCACTATCTGATGAAGTTATAACAGGAACTGCTGTATAACCTGTACCGCCAGATGTTATTGATGTTCCATTTATTATACCATTTTTTAAATCAACTGAAACAGTACCTGATTTATGAACCTTTGCTGTAATAGTAGGTAAGAAAGCTGAAACAAACATCTCAACAAGTATTGGAACATCTTCTGGTCCTATAATACCTGGCTGTCTATCTGGTATCGCTGATAAAACTTTCCTTATTGCTAATCCTAAATCATCTGTTCTTTTTCTACCAGAAGGTTCTCCGTTTGGAGCTAGGTCTACATAACCATTAGGATTAAAAACATCTTCTCCTAATACAGCTTTTGTTAATTGTAAGAATACTAATATCTCTGCAAAGTAAATAAATCCAGCTGGGTGAACTAATCTATTATATGATAAGTCCCAATCGGCTAAATTTTTACCAGTCTTAATTAAATAAGAAAACTTTTGATATTTTTTACTATCTTGTACTACAATACTATCAGATAAGAATCCTTTATTATCTAAATATTGTCCACCTTTTGGAAGAGCTGCGTTAACATCCCAATTACCAGATGATGGTATTAATACTTTATCATAAGGAAACTCTACTTCAGCAATATCATTAAATAATATTTTAAAAAATATCTCAATAGAATCTGATGTACCTCTTAATCTATAAAAATCTATAATTTGTTTATAAAGAGTTCTTTTATCTACCGTAACTCCTCTTGGAATTGTAGCAGCAATTTCTTTTTGCATTAATTCTAAATAACCTTCGCTATTTGTATCAATATCCATTGCCTGTTCAATAGTATTCATTACATATGATGGACCTGGACCTACCCAATTCTTTTGTATTGTTGTTAATTTAGCTGAAGAGTTATTATGAGCTGATAAACCGTTAACAGTAAATGTTTTACCTATTTCAGATGTTGAATTAACGAGTGTCCCAGGTAGTTCATTACCATTTGTTATTGCTACATTGACATCAGTTAAAGTTATATTAGTTGTTGTACCATCAGGAGCTGTTAAAACAAGAGATGACCCTGCACCAGTTTCATCTGTAAAAAATTTATTATTTTCGTTATTAGGGTCAGGTATTCTAAATTGTGCTTGGCCATTTAATACAACATCTGTAAAAACATTATTTTCTTGATAAATAAATTCATCCATATTCATAAATGTATAATAAGCTTGTAAGAATTTATCTAGCTTATCTTTATTTTCTAATATTTCGGATGGTATTATTTGGTCTAAACGAATATCTTCTTTCGTTTGAGACAGAGTTCCTTGTTCGAGTTCAATCGCTCCAGGAGTTAATGTTTTTTTATATCCCATTACTTAAATCTTGATGTTGTTGTATAGTCTATAGAACCGGCTGAACCAGCAACTGCAATTGTATCTATTTCTGGAGTTATAACTACAAAACTATTGTCAATTGATATTAATTGGTCTCTCTTTGGTCCTAAATCTAGTGAGTTAGGTAATACAGTAATTTTAATATTATCAGTGGTATCAGGCGTAAAGTTATTTAAAAGAATAGTACCTTTATTTACATCTATTTCACCAGCGCTTTTAATCACAGTTGTATTAACTTCATTCACTACTTTATAAACAATTACATTTCTTTTAGTAGAATCAGTAATAGGCTCATCACCAAAGAAATGGTCGACGTTATTTATTTTAAAAGCTGAAGATGATATTAAAAATGCACTTGAATTACCTGACTGGAAAAAAGGAGATGAAAAACTTAAACTAAAGTTATTTAATGCATTATTTGCCGGTGTAATATTTTGAAACATTCTCGGTCTTACTGTTGTATTTAATATAGCTGGGTCACTGTTATCTATATTTCTTGTTAACTGTGAGTGTCTAAATACACCATCAAATTTATTTAAATTATTAAAGTTATAATCTGTTATAGTATCTCTTACTACTGATTGTAAATCTACAGAACTTCTATCTGTTAAATTAGGATTATATTTAAATGATACATCTAATTCTAAATAAGTAAAGTTAGGGTCTACTATTTGTGGAGTAATTGATACAACATTCTTACCTTTTAAAATAGCTCCGGTAATATTTGTTTTTTCTGCTGTTGTAAGTGTTTCTGCTAATAAAGGTTTAATACAAACATATACTCTTCCATAGTCAGGTGGGTCATTATCTTCACCACCCCATGTTGAGATAGAATCTATATTACTAAATTCCTTTTTAATAATTGCTGCATAGTCATCAGCTGTTACTGCTCTGTTTTGTGATATAAAAGTAAGAGGAGCGTTAAATCTTATTGACTCCATTGTTTCTTCTTCAGCTCCACCAGCAGCTGCTGCAACTAATGATACTGCAATATTATCAAATGTACCAATATCATCAACCATTGTAAATAAATTTGCACCATTACTTTCAGTACCTTTAGTGGTTACATAATCAACTGTTACGATATTATTATTAGTTGGTTTAAATCCAGTTACGCCATCACCAAAGTATACTTCATAATAACCGCTTGGATTTTCTTGTAAGTAATAAACCTTTGATGTAGAATCTACACCTTTTAATGTTTCAAATTTTGTATATACGTCAAATGCTGTTGATTCCTCATTCGCCTGTACACGTACGCGTAACGTGCTTGTATCAGCATCAAAGTCAGAGAGTTGAAATTTCTGATTTTCTATATCATTATCAACTCTATATTTTAATTCTCTTGAAGTTCCTTCAACAAGAGTGACATTATTAAATGTCCATGTTGAACCACTTAACGTAGCTTGTTGAGTATTTAAAACAACAAACTGAAATTCTTCTCCACTTACAACTGTATTTAATTTAGTCCCTTTTGTAAGTTCTAATACTGTTGGTATAGTACCTGAATTTGGTTTAGTAACAACAATATTAACTGTAGCTCTTGGAGATAAAACAGACCTAGGTGTATATCCTAATAACTTAGCTCTTGTTACGACATTACCTCTTATCTGAGCTGAATCTAAAAACGATTCATTTAATGAGTAATGAGCATTTAAAGCATTATAATGAGTATTATAAGCTAATACATCTAATAAGACATTAAGGCCTGAACCTTCAAAGTCATAATCATTAAATTCTGTTTGTTGTTTTAAAAAGTTTTTGAGATTATTTTTTATATCTGCAAAATCTAGTTCCGTTACATTTAAATTTGTTGCCATTTTATCTTAACCTTCTAAGTGGTATTTCAACGACTTGTTCTACGTTGATTCCTTTTATATTAAAAAAAACTTCTATAAGATATTCATTCCTAGGTATATTATCAGTTATATCGATACTTGTGACTGATACTCTTGGTTCATACTTTTCTATAACATCTCTTATATTACTTCTTAATTCTATGTTTGTTATTATCCCAGCAGGTTCAAAAAGTAATCCTCTCAGATTAGCTCCTAAATCATCTGCAAACGGTCTTTCATAAAAATTAGTTATAAGTAAATTTTTTATTGCATTCTTAATAGCAGCATCGTCTTTTAAAGGTATAATATCTTTACGTATAGGATGAATCTTTAAAGATAAATCTAAATCGCGATGAGCTTTTTTTCTAGAAACATTTCTTGCCTGCTCTAAATCGCCCGATATTTGCTTGTCGCCTGTATATAATCCTGCCATAATACTATTTATACTCTTTAATTGCTTCCTTGCTCAACTGTTGTGTTAGGAAGTTGACTTTGTGTGTTATTAATTAATGTTTGTACTGATTCTGGTAAATCTATTGTTGATGGAAAGCCTATTACCTTTAAGTAATCACAGAAACTAAATGTAATTAAATCAATTATTGCACCTAATCCTATAGCATTAAAAAAATCCTCAACCTTTTGAATCCATAGTTTTATAAGATATGTTTGCCATTCCTCTGTAAACTCTCTTGCTCTTTTTAATAATCTTTCTTTTTGAAACTCTGGTATTTCTACCTTATCATCAAACTCTCCACCTAATAAATCTAATAAACTAAATCCAAATATTTGTACCTGTTCTAATTCTTCTATTGTTTTATCTCGTATTAAAGCTTCTAAATCTATTTCTTGTAATCCAGGAAATGATGGTAATTCTAATGCGTCCCATATTTCATCAAATAAATCTATAAGACCAGAGAATCCACCAGTTAATAAGAGATTCATTTTCTTTGCAACTTCAGAACGTATATAATTTGTTACAGTTTCTTTTTTAAAATCAGCTGTTTCAAATTTATCCCATATTTTATATTCATCTGGTATTAAATCATATATACTATCAATCTCTTCTAATTTTATATTATCTAAAACACTACTTGGGTCAGTTAAAAAATCAATTATATTAATTTGTATGCCTAATATAGTCACATTAAAGTCAATAGGAAACAAAGCATTTATTAATTCAAGTATTTGTTTTTGTACATACATTGGAAAATCAGCTGATAACTTAGTTATCATTAATTCCCATTCTATTTCTGGTATTTCTATCTTTTCAAACTTAGGGTCGACAGAACTTATTAACTTTCTTATATCTTCAAGAGTTTTTTTTAATTCATCAATCTCATAACGATAAGCATGTGTAGCTAATCCACTAAATAAGTTTCTTAAATTAGCTGGAGTAGGTAATAAAACATCAGGACATTCTATTTGTGGCAATGTAATATTTGGCGTCGACATTATAATATTGTTGTTTTAACAACTGATTTTATTTCAATAGAGCCATCACTTTTCATTTTAATATGTGAATCTTTTTTACCGTGTGTAATTCTTATTTCCTCTGAACCATCTTTATTATCAATTTCAATTAAATGACCAGCTTTTGATTCATATACTTTATTATCTACTGATGCGTCACTTGGTATATCTTGTGTTCCATTTGTTTGTGTAGCGATTGAACCCATAACTATAGGGTCTTGAGCTGATGGACCATCTGCAAAGAATCCTACTACCCATGAACCAACTTCTAAGTGATGATTACCACCATTACCTTTAATAGATGCTGATGTTGTTGGCATCATAACAGTTGCCCAGGGATAATCTCCATTATTTACTACTCCGTCATAATATCCATAAGCATGTACTCTTACTCTATTTAAATTTTTAGTATCATTAATATCTTTTACTTCGCCAATAAACCATGTAAAGACTCCGTTTTTAAATTGGTCTACCTTCCTATCAAACATTATTTACCTCTTATTTGTTCTTCAATAAATGAATCTTTTTTAACTTTAGCATTTATATTATAACCTTCTTTACCAAAATGATGTGTAATACTTGATACAAGATAAGCACCACTTACATAATTATCAAATATTTCTCCATCAGCTCCTTCTTTATTTGAAAGTTCTTCTGATACATCAGCTTGTTTTAATATAGCAAGACTAATAATTAAACCAGGAGCTAAGTTAAAATCGCCAGTTAAATTAAGGTCAACTACTGTAGTATCTAAATTATTAATACTCATTCTACTTCTTAATAATGCTTCATCTTGAGTCGGATTATGATAATTCTGATGATTATCAAATGCATTAGCGTTATATGTTATCCAATGCTGTTTAAATTTTTTAAAATCAGTAATCTTTTGACCATCGATAGTCATCTTATCATTTATTGGCGCAAAGGTATTTAATCTTATCTTAGGAGTATCATATTGAACGGTTTTATCACTTCTTGTTTTAGTTGATATATCTAATTTATTTAAAACTCCTCCAAAAGTTCCTTTTGAAGATGCATTTAATTTAGAAACATTTAATGAAGATGCCATTTTTTGTATTTTAAGTCTTTCTTCTTCAAACATTTTTTCTTCTTTACTATTATACATTGTCTCAGTTGGATTAGGATTTCTGTTATAGTTTCCATATACTTCATTTTGATTAAGTATCGATGCATATGATGTTAAAACTAATCCAAATTTTGCTGATTCATAAAAATATATTTGAGTATTATCATCAAAAGAATTTCTTAAGAGCCAACTAATAGCTTGAAGTGGCTGTATATTAGGGTATATACCTTTTATAATACCTTTTGTTGAAGCACTTACTTGTAATTTTGAGTCAAGATTAGTTTTTACTATTTGAGATACCAAAGCTCGAGGTGTTCCTTGAAACGCTCCATCTAAAAGTTTTTTATTATTTAAATACATATGTTTAGAAACACATACAAGAGTATAAGATTTAGATGCTGGTGTTGGTTCAGAAAAATTTGTTATATCAGCAATATAAAGTTCTAAATCAAATCCTTGTTCTCCAAGTTTTGGTTCATTTCTTGCAATTATTAAATGAATTTTTTCATTACCAGATAATTTTAGTTCATTTGTAAGGTTAGCTGTATCTACTAAGAATATTTCTACTACTATACCTGAACGATGTAAACCTTCATGAATTTTTATATCATGAACAATATTTTTTAATTCAACTTCATGTCCATTGTTTGCTGTAATAATAGCTTGGTCAATACTATAACTCTTCGGAGATACCGATAAGTTATCTTTACCGACTGAATTATAGTTGTTACTCATCTGTTAAGTAATTCTTTAAATGATTTTATAAAAGCAGTCATGCTAGAAGGATCGATAACTCTTATTTGAGCATTCTTATCATTTGTTTCTTCAAGATGCGCTCTGTTTGTAACAAAAGATAAGTTAGCTGGTGATACACCCCCAACAATATGGTCACTATTAGTAACTGGTTTTTTAAGAGCATCGTCTGTTCTGTGATAATAGTATGGAGCGTCAATGTAATTATATACATTATAAGTAGAAACTGAATCTTCTGATGTTGCTCCTACAATTAATTCTTTAGCTCCGTTTGATGAACCTATAAATGTACCTGTTGTATCTTGTACAATTAACTGACTTAAATCGACTATTTTTTTAGTAACTTTTCCTGATGCGCTACTGACAGAACCAGTAACTGTTTCGCCCATTTTAAATCTACCAGATAAACTATTTTCATGGTTATTAAGTACTTGAGGATTAGTTTCTATTGCAAATCCGTTATATGATGTTGCCATATACTCTTGTAAAGCTTCTTGACTCATTGGCCACGCTCTGTATCCATCATGTAAATGGTCATTAACTAAAAAGAATGTCCAATAATACATCGATGTACCGTATAATCTACCAGATACTAGGTCAGGCCTTTCACCATTTTTTATATTATATAAACTATAGCCTGAAAAATTATCTAAAAAAGATGGTAACGGTCTTACACTTCTAAATAAGTCGACCATATTTTGTTTAATACCAGTACGATTAAAATCGTATTCTACTTTTGGAAATTGTTTAAAAAACATTTAAGACTTTCCTCCTTCGTCTACGTTTTCTGTCGTAGATACAAATGCACTTTGCTCTGGAGTATAATATCCAAATTCTTTTTCTTTAACAGAATCATCAGTTTCATATAAATCTTGACGTACTAATACTCTTTCTTCTTGGAATCCAAGAGTTAAATTAACTTCTAATGGCGCACCGGTATCTTTATGGAACGCAGTGCTTCCTTCATTAAACGTTGATTCTAAAGATGTTATATAACATGGTTTTATTTTCGGCATATAGTCATTAATTCTACCTTCAGAATAAAATTGTATATCAACTAATGGCGGATATACTAAAGCAACAGAACCTGCTCTCTTTGGATATAAAAATTTTCGAAAAGTTCTTTCAATCAACTTTGCCATTTCACTTTCTTTTTCATTTTCAGCAATTAATTTAAAACTAAAACTAAAAGCTCTTACATTTGTACTTTCGTATGCTGTTCTTGTATATGGATTAGTTGCAACACCCATTGAAATAGCACCGGAGCTTGTTATTTTATCGATAGTACTTGACCCACCCATTAATTTATCTTTACCCATCATAGCAAATGCTCCAATATCAGCATTTGTTATATTAGGTCCTTTACCACTCATTGCGCTGTTTAATAAATTTAAACCACCTTTTATACTACCAACATCAAAATTGGCATAATTAGCGCCATCTGATACTGAAAATCCAGGAGGCTGATATAAAAATATTGCTACTCTTTCAGTAGATGTAGCAGGTTTAATACCAAATCGTATAAATGGTAATCCTGATTTTGCTCCTTCGTTTATATCAAGTGGATAAGAATAATGATGAAGTTTACTTATGTCAACTCTTTCTTGAGTATACTTTTCTAATTGTTGTGAAACTCTATTTTTAAACTTTTTTGTATATCTATCAAAAAAAGTAGCTTCAGGTTCGACAGCTGTCTCTGTTGTTATTACTTTATTTTGGTCTTTTCCGCCTGGCCTTGAAGGTCCAACAAAACCAATTTGACCCGATTGACCGAAATTTTGTGTAGGCATATCTTTTTCCTATATAAATACTTGTATATTAATTATACTATAGAGTTATTTATATGAGTTATAGAGGCAGATACACAATAAAACGACCAGAAAAATATGCGGGAGATGCAAGTAAAGTTGTATACCGTTCTTTGTGGGAAAGACAAGCATTTAAATGGTGCGAAAATAATCCAAAAGTAAAGATGTGGAATTCAGAAGAGGTAGTTGTACCCTATAAATGTACAGTAGATAAAAAATTACATCGTTATTTTGTTGACCTTTTAATACAAATGGAAGATAAAAAAACTTATTTAATAGAAATTAAACCAAAAAATCAAACAACTCCACCTAAAAAACGTAGTCGTAAGACTAAAAAATATATTAATGAGATGATTACATATAGTAAGAATCAAGATAAATGGGAAGCAGCTACTCAGTTTGCTGAATATAAAGGTTGGAAGTTCCAAGTATGGACAGAAGAAACTTTAAAGAATTTAGGCATAAAGATACTATAAGTCTGTATAAATAGATATATGGCAAGTTTATTCGATACCCTACAAGCAAACGCATTTAGAGCTGGAGTACAAGCTCGTACAAAACAATCACGTGATTGGTTTAAAAAAGAAGTGCAAGGGTTATCTATATCAAGACAAAAAGTTTTAGGAGATTCAGCTTTAGATAGAACAACTACTAACCTTCGTGGAAGTATGTATATGTATTTTTATGACCCTAAGCATAAAGAAACATTACCATATTACGATAGGTTTCCATTAACAATAATGGTAGATGCTGCGCCTGGTGGATTCTATGGATTGAATCTACATTATTTAAATTATAATACAAGAGCTAAATTTTTAGATGAGCTAATGGCATTAGGACCAGAAAAATCAACTGAAAGTACTCGTCTTACTAAAATAAGATACAATTTATTATCAGGTGTACAAAAATTTAAAGAATTTAAACCGTGCTTTAAACATTATTTAGGAGCACATGTTAAATCACAGTTTGCAAGAGTCCCAATGACTGATTGGGAGATTGCTATATTCTTACCAGTAGAACAATTTAAGAAGAAAAGTAAAGGAAGTGTTTGGAATGAGAGCCTTAAAATAGCGAGACAACCATGAGCATAGATAGATTAAAATCAACAATAGGTAAAAAAGGTGGATTAGCAAAAGCTAATAGATTCAATGTAATGTTTACACCACCAAGTGGTTCATTATTTAATTTTGATTTGCAAGGAGCTATCTCATCAGCTATCGCAGGTAATTTTAATTCAAAGAATTTAATTAACGACCCAAGAGATATATCATTACTTTGTGATTCAGTAGTAATACCTGGAAAACAAATAAGTACTTTTGAACATCAAACTGTAAGACAGTCTAAAAAAATACCGTACGGTACAATACATGATGATGTTGCAATAAGTTTTTTACTTACAAATGATTATTATATGAAAACTATCTTTGATAAGTGGATAAATAGTATAGTAGATACAGATAAATACTGTATCGCTTATAAAGAAGATATAGTTACTGATGTAATAATACAACAGTTAGATGAACAAGACGTGCCAATATATGGCGTGAAATTGGAGGGAGCATTCCCTGTGACGATGAGTGAAGTAGCGCTTTCTAACGAAAGTACTAGCCAGATTCAAAAATTGAATGTGAGTTTTGCTTATGATAAATACGTACCACAAGGTGCGTTAAGTAGTACAGGTAGCGCAATAAGAAGTGCGTTATCTATATTTGGATAATATAATAGGAGAATTATTATGGCTTTACCAGAGCTAAATACAGCTAGGTATAGTATTGAAATACCGTCAACTGGTCAAACAGTGACGTATAGACCATACCTAGTGAAGGAAGAAAAGATATTAATGATGGCTATGGAGACAAATGACCAAAAGGTTATTATGCAGTCAACAATAGATGTTATTAAATCTTGTGTAGATGATATTGATGATGTTGAAAATTTAGCAATGTTTGACATTGAAACTTTATTTTTAGCATTACGAGCTAAATCAGTTGGTGAAAAGATTGATTTATCTATGAAATGTAATGATGAAGAATGTGACATGAGAACCGATGTAACAGTCGATTTTGATGAAATAAATTTACCGGTGGTTTCAAAAGATGAAACTACTATAATGATAACTGATGATGTAGGTGTTGTAATGAAATACCCTTCAGTAAAAGACGTAAATCGTTTTGCCGAAGCTGAAGAAGGCGTTGATAGCGCTATGGGAATGATTATGGCATGCATAGATACAATCTTTGATAAAGATGATGTATATGATTCTAAGAATGAATCTAAAGCATCACTTACAAAGTTTGTTGATTCATTAAGTTCTGTACAATTTATGAAAATGACAGACTTTTTTAATACTATGCCGGCAGTTAACCACAACTTGACTTATAAATGTAGTTGTGGCAAAGATAACGAGCAGGAACTAAGAGGTCTGCAAAGTTTTTTTACATAGGCCTTTCGCACGATAGTCTTGTAAACCATTATAAGACTAATTTTGCAATGATGCAACATCATAAGTATAGTTTAACAGAACTAAATGATATGGTACCGTGGGAAAGGGAGATATACATAGCTCTTTTGCAGGAACACATTGCAGAAGAAAACGAACGCATAAAAGCGGAAAATAGGAGAAATGGATAATGGCTGAGAATCAAGATAACAGCAGAAATGAAGTAGAAATAGACTTAGATAAGTATATGGCTATGATTGACAAGCTTGACGAACAAGAAGACCAAATTAAGGAAATGAAAGAGGAAGCTAGGCGTGCTGCGGAGCAACTAGGACCTCGTAAAAGAAAATTCATGGATTTATTCTTAGACGACAATGACTTAAACGAAAAAGCAATCATAGGATTTATATCATTCTTTTTAATGATGTGTTTCGGTATCACCGATTTAGTCACAGCATTAGTATGGGATTTAGACTTAAAGGTTTCTGAAACAATTTACACATCCTTTGTGGTAGTAACACTAGGGTCGTTTGGTATATCTGAAGCTGGTAAAGCATTCGGTAAATAAGGAATAAAATATGGCATCAATATCAGGAGTATCAGACGGCGCAAATAACCCATTTGACGATTTGGTAGATAGTATCAAAACTTTGAATAGTGACCAAAATGATATGGCTAAAGAAGCTGCAGTATACTCAAAAGAACTGCAAGACCATTTAGAAAGAGATGCTATGAATATGAGTCAATCGCAAATAGATGCGATGCAACAATTAATAATGACTTTAAAAGAAGGTCGATTAGATGATTTAGAAGCTGACAAAGAACAACTCTTACGCGGACGTATGGAGAAGAAAAGAGACGAAGAACGTAATGATAGTTTATTTGATATCTTCAAACAATTAAAACTTCAGTTTAGACTCTTACAAATGCAGTTTAAAGATGAAAAGGGCAGTAGAATATTTGGATTCCTTGTAAGAACAGCAATATTTAGTTTTCTTATTGGAGCTTTTAAAGGATTTATGACTCCCTATGCTAACATAGGTAAAGGTATTATTAAAGGCGCTACAAACATGGGTAAGACGCTTGGTCTTCCAGTACTCTTTGATAATATAAAAAATGTATTTAAAGGCTTTGGAGATAGAGTAGCAAAAACATTTAAATTTTCACCTGAAGGTAAAGGCGGAGGAGTATTTGCAAAAGGGGCAAGATTTATTTTAAATGCTGGAAAAGACCTTGGTAAGTTAATGCAGTTATCATTAGCTAATGTAGGTAACTTTTTAAAAGGTATGACAGGATTTTTAACTGGAAGAAAATCAGCATTTACCGCATTTGGTAGAATTGATACTAAAATTAAAGCCTCTGGATTAGTAGGACAAGGTGCCAATAAATTAGTAAAGATGATATTAAAACCTTTTAGAATGTTAATGAATCTACCTAAAAGAATTGGTATTGTATTTGCAAGAGGTTTAGACGCTGCAACTGCATCTGCAAAAAATGTAGGAAAGAATTTTACAAACATAGGTACTAAAATATTTATGTTCTTTAATAAACTACCTGTATTAAAAACTGTATTCGGTGTATTAGATAAATTTAAAGGAGCATTTCAAAGATTAGGTATGGTATTTGGTCAGATATTAAGACCAGTATTAGGAATTATAGGATTTGTTAGAGGATTTATAGATGGAATGAAATCCCAAGAAGATAATTTAAATAAATTTATTGCGGGTGTATTTGATGGTTTAAAAGGCGCATTTAGAATGCTAGTTGGCTCATTACTCGACTTTTTCGTTATAACTATACCAGCATTTTTCTTAGGTCTTTTTGGGTTTGATGGTATTGCAGAAAAAATGAAAAGCTTTTCTTTTGCTGATTTATTTGATAGTATGTTTGACGCTGTTAAAAATGCAGTTCTTGGATTCTTTAATCGTTTAAGAGATGGAATAGCAGATATTGGATTTGGTGGTATAATTAAAAATATCGGTTTAAGCCTATTAAGTATATTCATGAAGATAGCAGCATTTCCAAAAGCAATCGCAGCTGCAGCTTTATCGGCAATTGGGGCAGCGATGCCAGGCGGAGAAAGTCCGAAAGAAGCTTTTTCTCGTAAATTTAATGAAGTTATGTCAAGAGGGCAAGCTACTATTGATGCAATGATGGCTAAAAGAGATGGTAAAGACGAAGATGGACAAATAATAGATGCTCTTTCTAAAGAAGGTAAAGTTTTACAATCACAAGCATTACAAGAAAAATATCCAGCTGGTCCACCTACTCAAAATATTTCATATCAAAATGCTCAAGGCGGAGCAACTTTTATAGTTAATGGGCCTCCTCCTTCTGACTTTAATTTTAAGAATGCAGCATTAATCAATCAGTATTCAGACTAAAAAAAAGGAGGCTTTCGCCTCCTCTCAAATCTTATAAGATTTTAACTTTCTTTCGCTAGTTTAGCAAAATAACTTAATGTATCATCTTCATCAGATGATTCTTCAGCTGAAGGCGCAGTACCCATTGCTTCCGCATTGGCTGTACTCATACCCGCTACTGGAGCTGCAGTTTCATTCATTACTGGTGCCGGCATTGCAGAATGACCCGCATCGACTCCAAGTACTTTATTCAACTTCATTGATAGCTCATCATAAGTTTTATAGTTTTCAGGTGTTAAGAAATCCTGTAAAGAATACAGTTTGTCGTAAACTTCTGTTAATCTAGATTCATCGCCTTCATGCAAAGCACTTGGTGAACTGAATTCTGATTTATCATAGTTTACCCAACCTTCTACTTTTCTGATTTTAATTTTAAAATCAGCGCCTTCCCAGAAATCATAAGGATTTACTGGATTTTCATCAGCGAATTGAGGTTGCATAACATCCATAATCTTATCAAAGATTTTCTTACCAAATTTGTAAAGGAATACCTTCCCTTCATTCTCTGGATTTGATGGGTCAGAAACGACTAGCACATTACTTACGTAGTGCAGCCTTCTTTTTCTATCCCTAGCAGTTGCTTTATCTTCGTCTCTACCTGAGTTCCAAAGTACAGAGTTATGCTCCGATACTGGGTCCTGCTGTCCAATGGACGTTAAAGAGTTTTCGATATACCATAAGCCAGTTGGTCCCTTGAATCCATGGTCCCAATATCTTACCCAAGGTAAGTCCTCACCATCTTTCGCTGGTAAGAATCTGACTACAGCATAGCCGTTTCCTGCTTTATCTCTTGTAGGCTTCCAAAATCTATCATCCGCATAGGAATTAGTTTCTGGTTTAGCTGAAGATACAGCTTCTGCTGCTTTTACGAGTTTGTCGATTGACGAGCCTCGCATGCTCTTTAGATTTTCTAATGACATTTTATATTTCTCCATATTTACAATGTATTACTGAATTATCCACTTTATTCATAATATAGTTATATTATACCACATTACGTGGCATTTGTAAAGGTTTCTTTTAATAAATGTAAACATTTATCTCTATCAAACTTTACGAATGGTTTGTATTTCATAATCTTTCTATAGATGTCAGGCCAAATAATAGTATCTGTTATCTTTCTATTTTCACGTTCTACGAACCCAAGTATTGAATCCAAGATTACGATTGTTTCCAATTGTATTTCTTCTTGCATCCAAAGCTTTATGATTAATGGATGATTGTTTTCTTCTGCTTCTAAAAGAGAATCAAACGATATATCCATATCATTAAGTTTATTTATATCAGTTTGAAACTGATAGCTTAAAGATTCCATAATTTTTTTATGGTCTCTATAATATCTTTCTCCACCTTCGTTAAGCATATCACCGACATACTTAACATCGTTTTTAAAGTTAGCTATATAGAACTCTTTCAATTCTGGTCCGTATGTTTTTGCTAGCTTTGCAAAGAAGAATTTGTCTTTTCTTTTAAAGAATGAAGTAGGTTTTACTGAAGTCTTAAAATGATACTTAATCGCATCATATCCATCTGTTTCAAAATGGAGTTTAAGAGCGTTATATAATTTATAAGATTCAAACGGGTCATTCATAAAGGTAGTTTATTACCTCTCTTAGCTTTGATTAAATGTAAGCCTGAAGCTTCTTCTTCAATCTTTTGCTTTAAAGAATCTGTTAAGAGTTTTTTAAGATTTTTATAATCCATACCTCTTTGTTCTACTACGTAAGATGCTGCATCGATATATGACATATTGTTATTTGCTACAAGATGCTCTACTGCTGCAGAGAATCTCTTCTTTGTCATAATCTTTTGCTCTACTGGATTATCTTTATCCGACAAACTCTTCACCTTCGTTCCATGCACAACCTGTAAGACCACCTGCTTGTAAAGCTTTCAATGTTCTTAATACCTCTTGTGCGTTTCTTCCTGTATCTAAAGCGTTAATAGATACATGTTGTATAATTCTATTCTTATCAAAGATAAACGTTGCTCTATATGGAACACCTTCTTCTTCGTTAACAATACCTAAAGTATTTGATAATCCTAATCCACAATCAGCAGCAAGAGTATGATTAATATTACCAATCATATTATTATCTTGCTTCCAAGCTAATTTACAGAACTCATTATCTCCACTTATTCCAATAACATTAGCATCATCGACTAAACAGTCAAACCCTGCTATTTCTGTTGGACATATAAAGGTAAAGTCCTTAGGATAAAAATAAACTACACTCCACTGTTTTTTCTGTGGCATATAGCTTTCGTTTACTTCAACTCTCACAAATTCATTTTTTTCATTGATTCCTTGCAGTGAGAACGCAGGGAACTTTTCTCCGACTGATAGCATATTATCCTCCTAAAATACTCTCATTAAAATACAGTCAGCATTAACTCTTCCTGTAGGGTTATCAATTTTTGTTGTTAATGTATTCCAAATCTTTTCGATTTGTTTTTCAGTCTTACCTAAAATCATTGGTAAGATTTCATCAGGCTTTCTTAAAGTAGCTTGTTTAGAATCTACCTTATCAAAGTTCTTTATTGATGTGCCTGATATCTCAAAGCCACTTGTCGCAGTCGTAACATACTCAATTAACTTTTTATTCTTGCAATTATATATGTAAAGCTTCTGCTTACCAGGTATCAATATAGGATTAATCGATACTAATTTAGCATCTACATTTTCAGGCATAAACTTAAGCTTTTCGATTTGTTTATCTGAAGCTTTAGGTTTTTTAGCTCTTGGGATTCGCGTTACTTTAGAATTCTGTTTCATACGATCGATGTCTTCAAATATTCCATCCATTGTATTCATCATTTTGCGTAAGTCACCTTTTTTGATATGTGAATATGCTTCAACAGCTTGGTCACATTTTTTATGATAAGCATCTGATATAACGTCATATTCATTTTGAACTAGTTCTCTGAATATATTAATACCAGCTCCTTTTATAGAATGCATTTGTAATAAACTGTAAGTAGGGAATATGACTTCTTTCTTATCAAAGATTCCATCCATCCATTTATCAATTACCATCGTATCCCATGAATGATACATTGTTTGCATAACTTTTCTACGTATTCTTTCAGCTGGAGAGATAACTATTGGCTTAGGTTTTTTATCTTCTACCTTTTGAATAGCTCTTCCTTCTTTTTCTCGCCCTTTAAGAAAAGTATGCATCTCTTCAATAGCTTCGTCTGTTAAAGGATAACCAGTCCAACCATTATTAATTAACTCAATAGTTTGATAAGTTTTCATCCTATACTTCCAATCAGGAAGTTTCTTAAGATTTGCTATTTTAGTCTTATCAAAATTAAGAACTCTTGTACAATAAGTAAGAACTGTTTCAGTGGCTTTTTTCTTATTCTCAAAATAGTAGAACCAATATCTTGCTCTGCGATATTCTCTATCTTTATCTTTTTTATTAGTTGGTACAGGATTGTGTACCCCATAAGATGGTTTTGGTCCCATCATTGCTTCATCAGCGTTTTTTAATCTTCTTTTAGCCATATTAACTCCTTATTATTTAATACTTATATTATACCATACTTTTAAGCAAATGTAAACGATTATTTTTAAAAAAAATGGCCAGGCCTCTGCGGGTGATAAGGAGTCGCGTTGATGAGACCCAGCCAAAAACAATTAATCTTTCTCCCAAGGTAAAGGTATATGTTTACCTTTCCTTTGTTCTTCAGCAACATGTGATGACATATATGCGAACCATGCTGCACATATCATTATTAATACACTAAATATTGTATTCATTAGTTTCTCCTCATTTTAGCGATATCTTCTGCTTCTTGCTGAGATATAACTGGTACAGCATTTGACTTATGCATAGTGGCAATACCTTTTACTAATGTGCCAGTGTATTTCATTGGCTCCTGTTTAGTACAATCGCTTTTAATTTTATGATACTCACCAGACTTCATATATTCTTCCATTATAGAATTGTATTGTACTGCTTGTCTTTCTCTTATCTTCTCTAATTGAGATTGCTTTAAAGCTACTGATTGAAAAGCTACTGGTTTCTTTTTAACTCTGTTAGCAGCATGATTTTTTCTCTTTCTGCCACAAGGTGAATATCTAAGTGAACCCATATAAAAACTTGTTACTGCCATTACTTAGGTCCTCCATTATGACCTATCATGGTCTTTTGTTTTTGCTTTTCTCTCCATGCTAGGAAATGAATTGCAACTTCTCTTGTTGTGTGAGTTAGCGTACTCACTGGACGTTTTGTTTTATTTTTCATAATTGTTTGATTCTCCTTAATATCGCATCAACTTCAGGGTCATTGAGATGCCCTATAACATCGTCTGTTATTTCAGTGGTATAACATAATGAACCATCAACATCTAATACAGCAAGTTCCCATAAGCCATTAAGATAGCCATAAGAACCTTTATGCTTTATGACGCTAGCGCCATAGCCATTAGGAAATTCATATATCTTTTGTATACCACCATTAAAGTTACGAGTTTCTTTTAAGTATTTTTGTTTTGGATTCATAATGTATATTATACCATAGTTCTTTGTAAATGTAAAGGATTATTACATATATTTTGTATATGCATCTATTAAGTCTTGGCCTCTTAAAGCTTTACCAAGTATTACAGTTTCTCCGTTTGATAATGTTCTATTAACACTACCATCGTTATATTCCACATCAGTTACGCATTTGCCATCAGCTGTATCTTGCGGTCTATCATCATAATGCATTGAGCTTACTGAATGCGCATGTAGACATTTAACTCCTTTTGCCCACTCTTCAGCTGCTAGTTTATTTCGTTGCTTTTCAACTCTTTCGTCGTATTGGCCCATTGTCCTCTTTCTCCTCTTTCTGCGAGTCTTATCAACTCTAATCTTTTTTGTTCCCATAACAGTTTAAAGTCTGGGTCCTGTGCTCTATCTCTTGCATCTTGCAAAGAGATTATTTTATGTAATACACTCATTAGTTCCACTCCTGGTCTAGTTTAGACGCGTTATAAGCATCCATATAAGAACTGTTTTCTAGAAATCTTTCTGTAGACTTTTCGCTATAGTACATATTATCTGGTGAATTAAAATCAAGAGAGCCTGGCATATGTTCGCCTGCTTTCTTTACTGAACGTGTAAGCTTTTTATGTAATTTAGCTTCTTCTTTTAGTTTAGCTTTACGATTATCGAGTTTTGTAATGATGTCTTTCATTTCAATCTCTTCTTTTATTTGCAGTAATTCTGCTTTCAGCGCATTAAATGTTTTAGCCATTATTCAATCCTCCCTTCAATAGAATCAACAGTACTTTGGACTGAATCGATTCTTGATTCAATATCTCCTAAAGAGCTGACTTCACCAGCCATATTGTTGATTTGATTTTCCATATTGTCTAGCTTACATTGTATGTCTTCTAATAGACTCATGATATCTTCGTTCATAGTATTTCTCCTTCAATTAAATTCTTTTCTGAAAAGCCGCCGCCAAATGGGGCGTACTGTAAATTTGTTACGCAATGCTGATTATCGTATTGCTTTCTTTGTTTGCCTTGGATATATCCTGCGAGTGACTTTGCTTTTTTCTCGTCCTCTGCATAGATATATGACTCTGTTGTTATTAAATATCTTTCCATAATATACTCCTTAAAATGTTATGTTTCTTTCAATTTTTGATTCTACTACTGCATGCTCTTTAAGCCATGTTCCAGCTTCTTTATCGCCGATACAGAAATCGCCGTTATCCATTAAGAATTCTTTCTTATAGTTTTTACGGTTGTTAGTCCATGTTTCAGTTGTTTCGAGAATTTCTTTTCTCATCCAACCATCTTCACGGTTGTCAGTAATTTTGATGAAATTAACATGGCCAAAAAGGTCAAAAGAAAACTCAGTGACTGAATCCCAATCAGCGCAAACTTGCTCCATGTGAGGAACAACTTTTACGTCATTGATGTATTCTTCTGAACCACCGTTTGACTTGACTAAGTCAGTGGTTATATATGGCTTGACTCTAGCCACTAAAGTAGCAATCTCATTTTCATTGAGTTCGCCACAGTTAGACATTACGTAAGTAGTGCCACCCTTGAACTTCATGTACGGGTCTTTTGAATCTCCGTAGTTCTCGAGATATTGTGTGTGTATTACTAATTTATTCATATTAACTCCTTATCAATTTGTCCGAATATATGTATATTATACCATAGTTTTGAGCAAATGTAAAGGATTATTTTCACTTTTAGGTGAAATAATTGTGAGAAAGTGTTGTTCCATTTTACGTGTTATCGCCATCTCTATATTCTACACTATGCTTTTCAAACATTTTATCTGCTTTTCTTTGCCATGATTTCTCTATTTGAGCATCAAACCAATTTCTAAACCATTGTCTTAACTTACCCATCTTAAAAGTTCCCTGGTGCAACTTGAAAACATGGAATACCATTCGCTCTCCACATTTCAACTACCTGGTCTCTGTCATCAAATACCATGTCTGGTTTCCAGTCAGCTTTAATAAGCTCGTCAAGAACTCTTTGTTTGAACTGATGGTCAGGCTCAAAGCTATCATCTGGTCTCATAAAAAGATGTGACCAAAATACGCCCATTGTCTGTTTAAGTTGATGTTCAGTCAACTCTCTTTGTCTTTCTTTACGAGCTGAAACAATAACTATTTCATGGCCAGCATCATACATTGATTCAGCAACTTCAAAGACATGCTCCATACGAGTGTCATCTTTTGTTGCTTCTTCAAACGCTTTCCAATCTGTTGATACTCCTTCGACAAAATGTCTTCTGTGTTCAACATCCATTAATGTTCCGTCTACATCAAATATTATTTTCATTATGCTACTACCTCTTGTAAATCATTAACCCAATATCCAGACATTCCAATTGCTGAATTATCAGCGCCTTGTCCTTCATAAAACCATTCTAAATTAATACCTTTAAATGTTACGTAAGGTAAGATATATGTAGAATGGTTAGCTAACCCATTAGGTTCAACTTCATCTTTATTATATGCTCTTACGTGTATATCAGTGTCGTTAACTTCTTTGACATAGCCTTCGAAAGTTTTACCACTTGTTGTAAATTTGATGCCATCAAATTCTTGAACGATTTCTTTTATTGTTGTTATATTCATTTAAACTCCTTATCTTTTAAACTGTATGGGTATATTATACCATAGTTCGGAGCAAATGTAAAGGACTTTTGGGAAAATAATGAAAATAATTACACAACAATCACTATGTCAGCAGTTTTAACCGCGTTTAGGACAGGTATTAGGATTGTTTTTTGCTTCATTTATAATTTTTGTATTATTAACGACAGCAAGACCTATGGTAAAACTTAATGTATTAATAGTACTATCACTCCAATATTTGGAATCAGGATTAAATATTGTGGAAAGCAAAAAAGCTTTATGAATAATTAAATGGTCTCTATGAGGAACATTTGGTAGAGTTGGATTGGCTTCATATATACAAGAATATTTTAATCCTTTTACTGTTGAATAGATATCTAGTACATTTACTAGATACCAAGCAAACCATACTTCTTTATCTAAATTAGATTGGTGTGTATATTGTAACTTTCTCGGATTTTCCTTTAACAAGGATTCTATCGACTTCAGCGAATGCTCTAGATGTACTGCTTCGATATGTTTCTGGTCCCAACAACACTCGAACCCCATCATAATTTCTTGTTTGTCCCTCGAGTCGAGCGCCAAGGTTGACGGCATCTCCAATGACGGAATAGTCAAATCTAGATTCGCTTCCCATGTTTCCGACGATGCATGTACCGGTATTGATACCAATACCAATATCAATCCTAGGTAAACCTTGGTCTTCAAGTTGTTGTATAAGTTCATCTGCTGCCTCGCATATTTCAATCGATGTTTGAACAGCTTTATCCGCATGGTTTTTACATGGTAATGGTGCGTTCCAAAATGCCATGATACAATCACCCATGAATTTATCTATTGTTCCGCCGTTCTTAAGAACAATCTTTGTCATCGTATCTAAATAATTATTTATAAGAATTACTAATCCTTCTGGGTCGTCATTGTTTTTATAATGTTCTGATATTGGAGTAAATCCACATATATCCATAAACATAAATGTCATTTCTTTTCTTTCACCACCAAGCTTTAAGAGTGATGGGTCCTTCTGTAATTGTTTTACTAAATCTGGTGATACATATGTACCAAATTGTTTCTTTACTTGTTGTCTTAATACAAATTGTTTATAAAAATTATTGAAACTCGCTGAGGTGAGTAAAAGTATATATATTATTAGAGTAGCTGATAAATCGAGGAGTATAGAAAATTCGTACCAGGCGTAATAAGAAGCAAAGCTTACAGCGATTGCAGAGGCAACGAAGGATACAGCACCGACCCATATCGGAAGATAGTATACCGTTAATACAATCAGAAGAGAACCAATCAGAATCATTGCAAGTTCAGCAAGATAAGTCCATTGAGGCCGTGATATAGGTTTATCTGATATTATTGTCTGTAAAGCATTTGCTTGTATTTCATGAGGATATAACAACCCAGCTGGCGTAGATACTTGTGGTACAATACCTTTTGCTGTTACTCCTATAATAGCTGTCTTTCCTTTTAAATCTGGTAAAGGTTTTCCATCGTAATCAATAGATTCAAACTGTGTATTCCATTTTAACCATATACTTCCTCTCTCATCAGTTGGTATTATAAAAGGTCTTAATACTATACTTTCTATTCCAGCTTCATTTAACTTTATTGTATATGATTTTTTATCCTGCATTGCTCTTACAGTTTCTAATGCAAATGATGGATATAAATCTCCGTTAACTTGAGACATTAATGGTATTCTTCTCGTAAGATTATCTACTTCAGGAGCTCCATTTAATAATCCTGCTCCCCAAGCTTCTGATTCTAGTTTATCGATATTAGTTATCAATCCACCATATCGATATGTTAAATCTAATACATCGCCTGAATAACCAAACGTGGCATAACCGACATAAGGAGCTTTTGATGACCTACCATTAGAATCTGCATCTTGAGATAGTATAACACCATTATTTTTTATCCACGAGGCAAAGATATCATCACCGCCGAAACGGTCATCTTCTGGGAACATAATAGTGAACCCTATCATGCCAGCGTTCGAGTTCCGTAAATCAGATATCACCGCTGCGTGATTCTGACGTGGCCAAGGGTATTGACCATAGGCTTCGAGTGAAGACTCGGATATGTTAATCAACACTATATCGTTTGATTGTTCTACTGGTATTGATTGTATATATTGGTCAAATATACTAAGTCTAAATTGTTCTAATAACTGAGGGTCTGATATTCTTACTCCTAAAAGTGTAATACCAATTAATATAGTAGTCCATATTGAAGTTAAATATTTCATAAAGTGTTATACTGTGTAATACTAAAACTGAACTGAAATGCCACATCCACAGGATGATTTTTCAGCTGGGTTAATTATTTTAAATTGTTCGTTAATGCCTTCTATAATATAATCTAATGTTGCATTGTCAAAATAGGGCAGTGATAAATCATCAATGACGATTGTAAACTTTCCATAGTCGAACACGTGGTCATTACTGTTAACTCTGGATTCATAATCGAATATATATTCAAAGCCAGCACACCCGCCACCAGTAAGACCAATCCTAATCGTATCATTACCGTTTTTAGTTTTTTCAATAAGTTGTTTAATTGCTGCATCTGTAAGTTCCATTATTCTGGTGGATTATTATGACCCATCATCGTATCGGGTTCCCAGTTTGATATTGCTTGTCTTATTGCATCTTCAGCTAATACAGAACAATGCAATTTGATTGGAGGTAATTGTAAAGCTTTTGCTATATCTTTATCTTTAATAGCTTGTGCTTCTTCTATTGTTTTACCTTTTAGCATTTCTACGAAAAGAGTTGATGATGCTATTGCTGAACCACAGCCGTATGTTTTAAACTTAACATCTTCTATTACATTACCTTTCATTTTTAAATCTAGTTTCATTACATCACCACACGCTGGAGCACCAACCATACCTGTGATTACTGTTTTATCATTAGGGTCAAATCTTCCAACTGAATGTTTTTCTGGATTTGCTAATACAGATTCGAACCTATCTACTACTTCTTTTGAATATGCCATTAGTTTCCTTGTGTTACTGAAACTGTACATCCGCCTACGGTAAAGCAATTTTGAGTTAAACTATAAGTTTGATTTGTTCCACCTTGTTGAGTAAGATTTAAAGTTGTTGGTTGATTACCTTGTAATCTTATTTGTGAATTATGAGAACCAGTACCTGATTGAACAATTGTTGTTTCTGATGTAGAAGTACTTCCATAAAAATATGTATGGTTATAATGACTTCCTGTTCCTGATTGATTTATATCATGTACAACATCACTCGCATGAATATCTAAATTATGTGTATGTGTTCCACTTTGATATACATCAACATCATTATTATTTCCTAATATATGTCGACCATACGTTGCACCGTTATATTGTCGTACATATTCATTATTATTATAACCATCTACATCACCACCCCAAGCTTTTCCTGAGCCCCAATATGAAACCCATGAAATAGAATTACCATTTCCTGATTGTAAAAAGTCAAAGGTATTATTTTGATGTCCAAATGTAAAGTTAATAGTATTATCATAACCTATTTGAGTTGCAGTTATACTAGCATTATCTCCATCAGTTACTTGTTCTACGTGCACGTGATTATCATCTGCTAAAACAGATAAACTAATTAGACTGATTAATATATATCTCAATTCCATCTCCGTCATTAAATTGCATTACGCCTTCGTAATCGTTAGTGATAACATCTATAAATCCACTACCACCAGCTCCTATTATTATATTTATAACTCCATTTACGCTACGAAAGAAAACTAAATTACCATCTTGTTCAAAAACATTAAATTGCGAATCTTTATTAAATCCAACTGCTGCTCCTTTAAGAGTAAATCCACTTAGATTTCCACCACTGCCTTGAGCATCAGATAAAGATACTCTAGTTTTTTCCAAAGCTTCAACTACGTCTAATAAATCTTTTAAGAAGTCTACATCTAACATGTCAATATCAAGTTCAGAAAACTCTAAGTCTTTTTCGCTATCTGCTAATGCGTCTTGTTCTAATTCATTAAACTCTAAAAAGTCTACATCAAGCATTCCACTATCTTGGTCTTGTTCATCAGCTGCAGCATCTTCGATTGCTTGTTTAACTTCAGTTGGTGGATTAACAATAAACATATTATCAATCATAGATGGTGTTAAACCATTAATAGTTACCGGAGTAGTAGGAGTGCTGTCAAGTGTACTTACCATAGTTGCCTGGTAAGATTCAGTTAATAACACTGTTCCTCCCAGATTTGTGACACTGATTTCACCCGACGGGGAACCGTTTGCGTCTGGCAATAGGACTATAAGGCTTCGTCCGAGCTCATCTATGGTAGTCGTGAAGTCTGTCCCACGAATTCCTATTGTTGCTGTTGGTGTTTGTATATCTATGTTTGCTTTGTTTACTAAACCAAGAGAACCTGAAGCAAATCTTGCTGTTCCCATAGTAAACTTCATAGACATTTTTGATAAATTTGGGTCAGGGTCATAATAGATTTCGTCTATTAAAACTTCTGAATGTTCTTTTAAAGATAACTCTGCGTTATCTAGGAATTTGATAAGCATACTACCCATCGCAGTTTCTGCTACATCATTTAATTGTATAGGAAGATTATTGAGGTTTGATATATTTTCTTGTTGGCGTACTATTTTACCTACACCTGTTGATTCAACAATATCACCAATGGAGTCTGCATAAACAGACCCCACTAGTAATAAACTACTAACTATCGTTAGCTGCGTCTTTTTGATTAATTTGAATGACTGAGTTATCACTTGTAATATCCAATGTAATAATAGCATTCGGTGTAGCACAACCACCACCTGAAACTGCGCATGTTCCTGATAATTGATTTATGTCTACATCGGCACTATCACCATTTAATTCTACGGTCATTTCATTCGATCCATCTTTTTGTAAAGTATTAATGTTATTTGTTGAACCAGTTAAATCCCAGTTCCAAACTACATCATCACTTTCCCAATCGACGTCAAATACATTTGAGCTTCCAATGACAATTAAGTCAGCGTTTAAACGTTCTGCACTAAATGCTGTACCCTGGTCTAAGTCAAAAGTATTGCTTGAACCAGTAACATTAAAGTTTATATCAGAATCGTCTGAACTTCCTGTACTACCAACACTCCAATCTATTACATTTGAACTTCCAGTAAAGTCTAGCTTATAAGTTGAATTATCAGCTGTGACTGGACCAAATAAAATATTTGAATTGCCAGTGAAATCTAAATCAAACTCAAGTGTTGCACCAGTAACTAACATTGCAGTTCCGGAAGATGAGAAGTCATTACCTCCAATCTTATTACCAAAACCTTCTTGGTCAATGTATAATTTTAGTGTATCACCAGTTTGAGTTATTATGATTTCGTTATCATCGGTATCTGCGAAAATAGTTGTTGTCGACAATAATAAAATTAAACTAATTAGTTTCTTCATTTTCGTTATACCCCTCGATTTCCCAATAGCCACGTCTGTGACCTTGGTATATTAATTCCAACACGGCTGCTTCGATGGCAGACCTTGTTGCGTATGTCACGCTCTCATTATTAGTCGCTCCATCTTCATACTCTACTAGTTCAGTTCCCATTTCGATAAATCTAAATATATCTCCACTTTTACCATAACTTAATATAGTTTTCCGAGTTTGTACATTAAGTAAAACTTCTCCTGTGAGAACTGATATCGCTCTCATAGAAACAGTAACAACATCTTGTCTATACTGCTTTGTATAGCCAATACCTAAATAACGAGCTCCTCGCCCACCAGTTTTAATATTGGTATCATACCCTATTACACCACCTTCGATTATCATACCTGCGAAGAGTAGTGATTCTAATTCTTGAAACTTTTCTTTTCCTTCTTTCTTAGCAAAATCCTGTCTTGCTGATCGAATAATTTGTCTTTCTCTTACTAAATGGTCTAAGCCATTTCTTTCTACGACTCTAAACCATTCACCTTTACCAGCTGTTTTTAGCGCATCAATAACTAATTCAACTCCACCTTGTGATACTGCAGTAGAGAAATCAGCTATATTTTCTCTTGGCTTTCTTGCTCCTGACTTATCTGCAAATTGATAAACTGCAACAACTGGTTTTTGTTTTGCTGGTGGTAAATCTAAAAGTTCTATAAAAGAAGGTAATTGAACAACTTCTGGAGCTTCAACACATATAAATGGTAATGCTCTTTCAAATGTTCTACCTGAAGCTTTTGCATAGTTCCATAAGTCATGGTCGTAATCTTTACCCCATGTATCTTTATTACAATCTTGTGGTAGTTCAGTAAAACGTGGCGACATTGCGCAGCCACTAAGTAATATTAAGAATGCTAAACTAGCCGCCGTCAGTCGTGCCATCACCATCAACATCTCCTCCGAAATATCCTGAGCCTATAGGTATTTCTATAATCGTTGATGTACCATTTTCGTCGATTATAGTCATGCGAATAAATTCGGTACCATCGGCATTTGTTATCACTTCGTACGTTACTGTTGAACCTTCTAAAACAAATGAACCAAACCTTACTGGATTGTCATTTGAAAACATTGATTCTACTAATTGTTTTGCCATTTGAGCATATATTCTGCTCTCTAAATTTCTAATAAATTTTGCTAAGGTAGTATTATCCTCAGCTCTTTCTGCAGCTTTTCTTGCTGATTCTAAAGCTTCTTCTATTGCTTTTTTACGAGAGAATTCTTGGTTCTCAATAGTTAAATAATGAGCGCCAGTACCTTGGCCACTAAATGATGGATTTTTAAATTTATGAGTTATTTCTTGTGCTCTAGTTTCAAATGCTATTAACATAAGAAACATAACAAACGCCGTTGCTAATAACGGACTCATATTAAATAAAAAGTTTTTATCATGTTTATTCATCATTACCTCTTTTCTTTTCGTTTTCTTTATACTCCAATACTGTATCTACCTTTTGTTGGAGTCTTATAAGGTCTTGGTCCAACATTCTCATTTGGTCAATAACTCTTATTAATTGCATGTGCATTTTTTCAGTTGCTGGTTCTATTTCTGTGCTAATAAAATTCCATACAAAATAGACAAAATATCCTAAACCTACAACCATAACAATAGGAAACCCATAATCATTAATTAAGGTCACTATTGTTGGATCGCTACTTGCTACAACTGCTACATCTTCCATACTAATCTCTTCTTACGTCAAGCTTGCCATCTTCTACGAAATTCTCAGCTCTTGAGATTCGTTCTATATCTGGTCTTAATTCTAATGCGCTACTTACGAGTAAATCTATCTTGACCATTTCATTACACATTGTTCTTGCTCTATTTTCTAATGATGAGCAAAACATAGTAAGCGTCTTTATATCATCAACTACACCTTCCATTATTTGTTTAATAATAATGAATATGAAAGCTCCCATCACTAATGCACCCGCAATCGGTAAGCCGACATCGGAGATTAGCGTGAAAATGTCTTCCATACTTACTTGGTATAAGCTACTTTAACTGCTAATGATGTTGCAGCTCCAGTAAGAGTATCTGTTGATACTTTTTCAACTAATTCTACTGAACCAGCTGTCATAGTAAATGTTCCTAAAGTAGTGCCACCTGCATTTTTATGCGTAATGACTTGTACTGAAGTTTTATTATTTACAATTCTTACTAGTGTAGCAAAGTTAACGTTACTTGCTGAAGCCAGAGTACCTTCTGAACCTTTAAGTTTGACTGTTGCCATTGTATATATCCTCTAAAAAATTAATTTATTACACTGTTATTTATAAGGTTTACAACGCCAATACACAAAAAAAGGGAGTATTAAACTCCCCTCTTTCGAAACAAATGCTATTTTTTAGCAGTTGTTTTTCTTTTAGCTTTAGCTTTAGCTGGTGCTTTTTTAGCTGGTGCTTTTTTAGCGACCGGCTTTTTCTTAGCAGCTGCTTTTCTTGGCTTACGTTTAGGTGTTTTACCATCTACGTATGCTTCATTGACATTAGGTGTCGATGCATCGTCTTTGACAAAATGACCTTTAGAATTTCTAGCTCTTACACCAGTAGCTTCAGGTTCAGTATTATCAAAAAGTTTTTTCAACCAATTAAACATATTTCCTCCATTATTTACTTATATTTATAATTAATAAACTCATCCCAGCGGAATAAGTCCTTTCTCTCATGACACCAAAACCAACCTTTGTTAGTTTTTATATCTCCTCGAGCCTTTTCATCAGCCTTTCGGCTCTGTTTGTTACTTGCTTGTACCATCTTGAATCTCTGCCTTCTTTAGCAGCCTCCTTCCAATCACCACACTGCAGCGCTGCATTGTGCTTATTAAATTTACTTAAGCGCGTAAGTCCCATATTAAACATCATGTTTGCTATAATTTGTTTAGCCTCTTGAGGATAACCATCCCAGCCAGCATGTAATTTAATGCAATCTTCTATTACTGTTTGTACATCTGATTCAAAGCATTCATCAACACGCTCTTCAGATACTGGAGTACCAGTATCGGCTCCCCATTCAGGGTCTTTTTCTATAACAAGATGCCCTATTCCAAATGTAGGATAACCTAAGTGGTCTTTGTATATCTCGTATACTACTCCTTCATCTACTTTTAATGTTTCTTTTAATTGTTCTATATTCATTCTTATTTCCTCTTGGTCGTTCATATGCCAAATAGCCATATACAGTCTCCTTATTAAATTACAAATGTGTGACTTCTATTTTCATGGTTTTCTCTTAATGTCCAGCTACTATTGTCTGAATCTACCCATGATATATCATAACATGCAAATAAGCTGCTATAATTTCCCATTAGAGTAGTATCATATAATATATCAGTTCCATTTACCCAATAAGCATAATTGTCAAAACTATTTATAACTGTAATTGGTGTATGAGTTCCATTTTCGCCTTTCATTATATTTGATAAATGCACAAATGATTCTTTTGAGTAAAGATTAAATATTATTTTACCACCATCTTTTAAACAAAGTTTCATTTCTTCTATACATTCTTTTGTATATTCGTAGGTGCAATGTGTAAATACATTCCATGCAAATATAACGTCATATTTTTCTGATACAACTTCATGAAGCTTAAGCTTTGGGTTTCCAGCTGGATTATATGATGGATGATATTTATTAAAATAAGTAAATGTATTTTCTGGGTAGTCTATACTTAATGATTCTATAAAAGAATCTTGAACATCAATGCCGGTATAAGTAAAAGTTAAATCATCCGGTATCGACTTTAAAAAATTGCCGCGATTACATCCATAATCTAGAATAGACTTTCCTTCTAAATCTTCTTTTAAACAATGTTCGTATAGGTAATTACTACCTCTTACTATATGACCTCTATCTATTAACATTTCTATTAAATCTCCATTCGTGACGTAATTCATCATATTTTTCATATGATGAATCGTTTGCAGTATTATATATATCTTGATTCTTTATATTAAATACTAACTTTATAAAATCTTTTATTAAAATTGGATAGTGTAAATTTGCTTTACCAGCTCTAAATTTATTTTTTTCATTCATAGAAGTTAAAGTATACTTCCAAAAATGCTTATTAAACTTTTCAGGTTTTCTATGATTATGTATTTTAGTTTTATATTTTACTATACTACCATCAAAATTCATATCACCTATTCTATTATAATCTTCTATGTGTTTAAATACCTTTGTATTTTCAAATACTTGTTCATCAATTTTCATTTCTGTTTTATCCATAACGTACTTTTGAAAATCGATTATCTTTTCTCCAAGCTCTTCAGTAGGTTCTCCTATAAACATAATATCTATATCTCGTGTATAGTTATATGGAAAATTACTCCAAAGATATGTTTCCCATTTATCAAATACTTCTAAAAAATTGTATTCTTCTAAACATAATATAAATTTATCAATACTAGGTAGCATTAACTTGATTCATCGTCTTCACTATCAGCTGTCATGTTCCAACTACCTGCAGCTTTTGTCCATAATGTAACTATTGAATTATTATCCTGGTTTGCTCTTAATTGAAGAGATACAGTACCATCTCCGCCTGAGCGAAATGTTGCAATAGCTCCAAGAGAACCACTGTTTGCGTCAGCACTACAATAAATCATTGCTGACTTAGTGACATTATTAGTTGCTCCAAAATCTATCCAGTCTCCATTCCATGAAACGTCAGTGCCTTCTCTGTCTGTCGTAGGAGTTACTCCAGTAGAAGCTAAGAGTACTGTTGTATCAGCTCCGGTGACAGAATATTGATTAGACCCCACATTGCCATGTGTTAATTGTGTATTTGACGTAGCTGCATTTGAATAAGCTTCAGATACAATAGCAAGCCCTCCATTTTCTTGGGCCACTAAATCTACATTAGAATATACAAACCTTACTTCTATTTTATTTAAAGTTCCACTATAAGATACTTGTCCTTGACTAGTACTAACTAAAGTAACTCCATCGCCACTTCTATGTAAACCAAAACTTACTCTTGGTACACTGGTTTCTAATCTAATATCACAACTTGTTGAGATATCTCTTTGTCCAGCATTTGTTGTAAATACAGTTCCAGTAAATTGGCTTGCAAAATTTTGATTAAACGGAGTACCACCACCAACAGTATTATTCGGTGTTCCCCAGCTAAATTGACTATATCCATGAAATTCTGACATAGCATAAGGAGTATTTCCATCTGGTGTTCCTGTAATATCTACAGCTGCTCCACCTGTATATGTAAAATCATTAACACCATCAACTGATAATCCTTTTAATGATACATTTTGAACTGCTGATGGTGTACCAGAAGTTGTTCCTGCTTTTTCTTGAGCAATACTATTGGTGCCTGAGCCACCCATTTTTATTTCGCCTGATGATGGTAATGCCATTATTTAATTATCCCTGCTATTAAATCTTCAAAGGCTTCTACCTTCTCTGTTCTCTTTGGCCAATAGATATAATCCTTTTCCGGATTTGCTTTTAAATTTGAGAGTAAAGGTAAGATTGCATTATATAAACTATTTAACTTTTCTTCTGACTCTTCAGCTTTACCCGCTGTTGATTCTAATTTTTGAGTTTGTTTTTGTACTACTTCTAGTTCATCTTCGTCTACAGCAGTAAATCCAAAATCGAACTGGTCTATATCTATGCTCATATTTCTTCCTCGTTATTATATTTATACTTCCTAGGTATAACTTTTGACTTATCTTTATGAATTTGTGTAATAGAATGAGATGGTTGTTCTTTACGTGCTTTTATTTCTGGCTTCTTTTTACCAAAAGCAAGCTCCCATCCATCGGCGTATGCGTCCTCGTTTGAGTTCCTTCTCTTAGAACCCTTTCCTCCATGCCATTGTTTAGACGTATCCATTATACCACATATATATTACTGCACCAATTAATAAAATCGCTATTACACTACTAATTATTCTCTTACGAAATAAAGTTTTTTGTTTCTTATAGTAGGTTTCTAAATTAAGAACTTCTTTAATTCTATCGATATTACTCATTAATTAAATACAACTCCACCTCTTCTCACTAACTCGTTTTTAATCTTTTGTTTGTCTTTTGGACGAGTATTAGCTTGGTTATATTTTTCTATAAGTTCTGCTTTTGCAAACCCCTTTATATACGGGTGTACTGTTGTAGCTTTTTTCGTAACTCTATCTATTGTTGTGTGTGATTTTCCTAATTTTATTGGCATAATATTCTCCTATTTTATTCTTTTAACGCTTCCCTTTAAGTTAGCAAGATACGCAAACATATCTACTGAAGGAAACTCTCTTTTCAAATCAAGTAAAGCTTTTAAATTTTCTTTGTGGTCATCAAAGAGTCTTATTCTAGCATACTCTCCTGTTTTTAAATACTTTCTAAATATAACTTTTTTATTTTCAGCACTTGAGCCGCTCATGTTACCAGCTCTTTCTATATATACATCTTTCATTGGTATACCATGAGATTCAAATGTCTTTACAAAAAGCTTTTTATCATCCATGTTAGCTCTTGCTGTGACAATAATAACTTTTGAACCTTTAGCAGTAGCATTACGTATAATTGCTTTTGCTTTATCTACCATTCGACCTATAGGAGTAGCAGTTTGATAAAACAGCTTTGCTGATTTAAACTCACCATAATCATACTCTTCATGCTTTCTTAGCTTATAACTATTAAACTCCATAGGAGTCAAAGCTTTTGTTTTTCCAGTATTTGTATTCACTACTATTACACGAGCTTTTGAGACAAACAAAGTATCATCTATATCAAATATAGTTAATCCTTTACCTGCTTTTTCTGCTAAAAATTCGTTAAACTTTTTCATAGATATATTATACCACACTTTTTATTAAATGTAAATATCTATTTATAAGTTTTTTACTTGCAGTAAGTCTTTATTGCCTCAATTTTATCATGTGCATCAGCTATCTTTTCAACTTCTTTTTCAATAGTTTCTACAATATCGATGTGTTCACCGATACCTACTGGATTTCGTTGATAGACTAATATATTAGCATGTGCTACTACAATCTCGCCTTCTAGTTTTTTAATTAAAGCTTCTAATAGATAATTCATTTTATCTCCCAAATAATTTTCTACGTTTATATTCAGCTATTGTTTCCAATAACTTTTTTGTCCATCTGTCTCTATCTTCTATAAAGACTTGTGGTCCTTCATCACCGGCAATACAAACAACTAATTGTTTTATTGGTACGCCAGTTCTTTCTTCCCACATAATTGCATAAGCTGAGCATTGCATAAAGTATGAACTAATCCATTCTTTCTTTTTTAACTTACGCGATGTTTTCCAATCAATGATTGAATCAACACCTTTCCATTGACCAACTAAATCTACTCTTCCAGCTAAACCTAAGTGTTTAGAATAAAGAGGAGCTTCTTGTTGATAAACCTTTGTAACACTTTCGTCTAAGACGGGTTGTATATCTTTAAATGTTTGTACATTATGCGGCATTTCTCCTTTAAGATAGTCAGGGTCATTTGCTACGTATTTTTCTATGATGTTATGAACTGTTGTTCCACGACTACTTGCAATACGTGATACTCTATTTGCTTCTTCTTCGCCTACACGCGCGCGCCAGGCTTGTATCGCTTCTTCTGAAAGTATTGATAATACTGTCGTAACTGATGCGTACTTATTTCCTTCTGGGTCTGTATAAAATCTCCCTTTATCTCCCGTAACTGCTTCAAGGTCATTATAACCTAGGTCAACTGCTTCATGTTTAAACTTCATTTTGTTTTGATATTACTCCTATCTTTTGGTGGCATACCGGATTTAATTCTATCTTGTACTTCTTTCCATCCACTACCTGCTCTTGAAAGTACTGATTGACCACCGTCATGGTCTATATGAGGTGCTGTTAAATATACTCGTTTTAGTTGAGGATTGTCTTTTAAGAAATCATCATACTCTGATATCTTTAAGATGCGTTCTTCAACTTCACCAGTTTCTTTATTTTCAAAATCGTATGTTGGCATTATAGTATCCTTTCAAGTATAAAGACTAATGGAATAAAAACATATAGTCCTAATAGTAATCTTTCTGCTCTTTTAAATTGTTTTTCAGTTGGCATTTAATATCTCCTTTAATCTTCTTTGTGTTGTAGCTTCATCATGACATAAGTAATGATTTATATACCATTCAATAAATTGTTTTGCATATACTGGTCTATACCATGACAAATCATTTACCAAGTTTTCTAGTTGTGGCAATGTTTGTAATTTTTGAGTAGCCCAATGATATTCAGGCCAGCCATGAGATATAATTGGTACTTCATGCATAAGACATTCTATACCGGCTGTTGAGTTATCTACAATTGCTACTCTTGTTTTTGGTAATATACTATGTATACAATCAAATCCTGTTATAACATGATGACCAGCATCTTTCCATTTTTTTACAAGTGTTTTATTTTTATATCTTGGATGTAATTTAATAAGTAGGTTTTCATTCTTTAATTTATTTATAATCATATCCATTCTTTTAATATGGTCACCAAAGCCAAATCCATTTACTGTTTCATCATCTGGCATTTGACCTATAATTAATATATGGTCGTCTTTTATATCTTTAGCATCTCTCCATTTAAGTAATACTGAATCGTCCCATTTGTTTGGCTTAGTATTTTTTAATTGCAATATACTTTCCCAATCCATCTGTTCTATGTCGTCATTTATATCTGGCCTTGTGTACGAGAGTGCACTTGAATTCGCATATCCTATGGTATCTATTGCAAAGTGACGACTCGTGGGCGCTGTAGGTTTAACAATAAATGTATTTTTAGTATTAGTTGTGGTATGATTATAAAAATTATAATCTGCTGCACTATCATCAACAACTTCGATATGACCTAAATTATTCATAGCACCACGAATTATATCGTAATACTTATTAGCGATTTTTTCAAATTTATAATCGTGAAATTTATACAGCATTGAACCATTTTGGCTGTGGACGTTTTGTCCATGCCATATTAAACTTTGCTTGTTTAGTATGATAGAATGCACGATAAGATTTAACTGCATCTTCAAACATACATTCAGGATTAGAACCCATTGCAAGTTTGAATGGAGTCATTCCTTTCATTGGAATATTATTTGGTGAATGCACTAGATGTTTTCTTAGTTTTGTATCTGTTGAATGAACTTTACCATACCTATATGTATATTCATCGCATAATCCTATAAAGTGTTTGTAATGCCAATCATAATTAGCTTTAGATTCTCTTGTCCATATAGTTGATGGATGATTGAAATGGCATGCTTTGTATACTATATCTTCACGGTCATCATGAAGTTTCCAATACTGAAGCATTGCACCTGATTTAGATGGTCTACGTTCCATAGTACCATCAAGCATACGATGAACAGTTGATAGCATTTGAGCAGATTCAACAATCATTTTAACAACATGTTTGTCACATTGCTCTTGTGCTGCAATTACTGGGTCATTATCTAGTATGAATATATTCATGCTGCTACCTGTGCTAGATGTTTACAAGAACCTCTGAATTTAAAGCCAGGACATGAACATTTGTTGTCAACAATAGTATACGTATTACCGTTACTACCTTTGACTGTAATTGCTCCATCTGGTAATTCCTCAGGCCATTCTCCTATAAGCTTAAACTTACGTCTTGACTTTGAAAACTGTTTTATAGGAGTTTTAAACTCTTTGTAAGCTTTACCTTGAGGCATATAACCTATAAGATAGCCGTGGCTGTTGACATAATAGTCGCCGTTTGATATTTGCTGGTCACCCCAGTCTGTTATTTCGCGTAGTATTTGTATCATAATATATATTATACCATAGTTTGGCATAAATGTAAAGGATTATTTTACTAATAATCCAGGGAAGGTATCATTTACTAATCTTTTAGTTATACCTTTCGATTTCATTTTTTTATCCTTAGCTGCAATAAGTAATTCAGCTTCTTCTGGATTAAGTGACTCTAATAGATTTAAAAACAAACCTTCTCTCTTAAGAGGTTTCATTCCACTAGATACTGGTCCTTTAAAGAAATACTTAAATTGTGTATATGCTTTATTTAATATTGTATACTCATAACCTTTAGGTGCGTCATCTTGTTTATAAGACGGAGCTCCTAATGGTAACACTGATACTATACTATCATCATACTGAATTCTCAATATGTCTGTAAGACCTGGTGATTTATTTAATCGTAAGAACTTTATACGCTCTTCACGAATTACGATTTTGCCTGCTTCTGCTAGGACTTCGGATACTAATTTTCTAGCCATTGTAAAATTCCTCGACGACTTCAATCAAATGATTGCATCTTTTTTTAATTAAATAGTTTAACACTCTCATGTTAGGCGTTTTTGTTTGCCCGTTAAAAGTATTTATAATACTTTCTTGTATGTTTTCTGGTATATCAGTTAAATCAATAAGTTTTTTATTACGTTGATAGTTACGATATATCTCATCATCCATGTGTTCTCTTAGATTATCAGCATTTTCTAACCAATTATCTATCTTTGTTTGTCTTAAAGGAGTTTGGCTTTTTTCTGATATAAATGTATCGTCAGCTGAGAGAACGTTTGGTATACCATCACCACTATCTCCTCTCATAACATGATTAAATAAATAAGTTCTTGGATTTTTATCTTTAACAAATTTCTTTTGTATAGGACTGAATTGTTTTACGTTATTATATTTTTGTAGCTGTATAAAGTCTTTATCAGATGATATAATCATAACAGGTTCTGCTTGACCAAACTCTTGTGTTTGCATTGTAAGTGTACCAATAACATCATCAGCTTCTACACCTTCTAAATGTACAACTTTGTATGGCATATATTCGTTTATTTCGTCTCTTACAGTATGTAGAATCCTAAAGATTTCTGACCAATCTTGACCTGAACTATCTCTGTTCTTTTTACGAGATGCTTTATATTCTGGAAAGAATTCTTTTCTCCATGTATTCATGCCATCAGCACATATAACAAGTTGTCCATATTCTTCTCTATATCTTTTGTTATACATTCTAATACTGTTAAGTATCATATGCCTTATCATGCTTTCATCATTAAGTTTTTGCACTATTATATTAGATAGCGCGATTTGTGAATAATCAATTAGTATCATCTGGGTCCTCTTCCGGCGGGTCTAAATCAAAATCAGGAGTAAAGAGAATTTCTTGGTCACTACCTTCTGGCGTGAATACAAAATCAGCTAAATCATGATTTGCTTCTTCATTAATAAGAATCATTTCTTTTACTTTTATATAAGCATTATCAAGTGTTTGATGTAGACCATGAGGTATACCATAATAACGATTAAACATTGCATTTAATAAATTTACTATAACAAACATATCTCTAGATTCTTGGACTGTTTCATCTCTGAAATTTAAATCCATTAACCCTTCACTTACTTGACCAGTATTGATAAACTCTTCCATCACTTCCATAAGTATATGAGATGATTCTACACATTCATTACTTAATTCGTCTAGGATTTCTGATTCTTCTTTTTGCGTTAATTCTTCTTTCGTTGGAAATTGAATAACATTATCTTTATACTTTTTAGTCATATACCTATATTATACCATACTTTTGAGCAAATGTAAAGGATTATTTTAAGTTTTTTACTGCATTCCCACCAATTCTGCAATTGATTATACCATTATAGTAATCTTCACTTAATAAAACTTCTTTGTCAAATTGTTCTTTTGCTTCATAATACGCGCACTCACCTTTAGTTTTACACAGGTAGATTATTTCTCTATAAAAAAAATCTTCTCCCATTTTAAGTACATCTTCTTGTAAGTGTTTATTAGAACCATAGTATGTACGCCAATCAGATTCGACTTTAAGTCTTTGACGTCTTTTTCTTTTCTTAGTTATAGGTAATGTTTTAGGCTTCCAAAAGAATTTTTTGCCTATATATTTTTTGTTTGTAGCTCGATTAGTTATACAATATACAAATCCATACCAATCCTTTCCATATCTTTCAAATGTAAAAGGTTCATCAGGAGTAAATTTTAGTCCTTGATATATCCAATTATTCATTAAAGTCTAATTCTTCTGAATCATCTGTAGGTTCGCCACAATGTGGACAAAAATTTATTTTAATAGGCTCATCTGGTTTAATCACTATTCGTGAATAGCAATATTCACATTCTAAAATCATCCTTCAGTAAGCAGAGTTCTTCTGCCAGCAACATGCTCTTTTAATTCTACATAACCACCAATCGATTGTCCATCAATTTTGATTTGTGGAAAAGTTCTTGCTCCTGGAAAGAGTTCAAAGAGTTGTTCTCTTGTGAAATCTACATCCAATTGATTATAACTATAATCTAATTTTTCCTGTTGACATAGTTGTTTTGCCATATCGCAATAAGGACATTGCGTTTTTCCATATATTTCTATCATGTTTTTAATCCTAAATTTATTGCCCAAAATGCAAAGAGCATAAATCCAAATACAGAGACTTGAATTATTGATGCCCAAAATATCTGCCTCATTGGGTGTATTTCTGTTAATCTTTCTACAATGTCTTCACTTGGTGCAAGGTTAACTGCTTGTAGTACTTTTTCTTCAGTTGTTTTGCTCATAGCGTTTCTATATATTTACCTAGCATTTCCATATCTGCACTTGATAACATTCCAGCCTGAGCCCACATTGTCGAACTCATAGGTCCAACTTCTCCTCTGTTTTTATACGTATTTAATCTATCAGTAATATAATCAGCTGACTGACCGGCAAGTTTTGGAAACACTGCCATACCTTCGCCTTGTTGACCGTGGCATGCTGCGCAACCTGACCATAAAGGTTTAATTGCACTAAATTCATCCATTGCAGCAAGAGCTTGTTTTGCTTTTAATATATCTACACTCGTTCCATTTATTCTTACATATTCTTCGTAGCATTCTCCTGTGCATGAATGTCCTCCACCATATCCAGAGTATTCTAGATTTGGATATACTTTCATTGCAAAAAATAATCCTATTGCCAAACATCCTAATAATGTCATTCCTAATTCTCTCATAAGCTTAATCCTTTTAATGTTGAATCATCAACGTCTTGTTTAACTCCACCAGTTATATATGAAGTTATTTCTGTTTCTTGTGGAGCGACTTGTACGTTTCCTCCAGATATCCACTTTTCCGTCCAAGGTAGTGGATTCATCTGAGGAACTGTGTATGGGCAATGTAAACCTATTGCTCTCATTCTTTTACAACCTATCCATTCTACGTAATTTTCTAATATTGTTTCATTTAAACCAATCATTGAACCATCTTTAAATAAGTATCTTGCCCATGCTTTTTCTTGTTCAATAACATCTACAAATAATTTAATAGCTTGTTCTTCATTCTTTTTAGCTATCTTTTCGAAATCTTTATCTTCTTTTAATAGATTCTTAATCATAACAGTAGTTGCTGCAAGATGAGTATTTTCATCTCTTGCTATAAACTTAATAATCTTAGCATTACCTTCCATCTTTTTAAGTTCAGCAAATGCCCAACTGCAGGCGAAGGAAACATAAAAACGTATTCCTTCTAGAGCATTCGCTGAAAGCATTGCCATATATAATGATGTCTTATGTTGCATTTTATTAGTGGCTGAATTATTATCTGTTATTAAATCATCATAGTATCTTGCGATATCAGAGCCACAATCCATAATTTCTTTTACATCAAGCATTGAATCAAATACTATCGATGGGTTTGCATAAACGTTCCTAATAATATGAGTATAAGAACGAGAATGTATAGTTTCAAAAAACGACCAGGTTTCGACCCAGTTTTCAACTTCGGGTAACGAACATATAGGTAAGAAAGCAAGGTTCGGGGCCCTACCTTGTACAGAGTCCAAAAGTATTTGCCTTTTGAGATTAGATGTGAATATATGTTGTTCATGGTCAGTTAATTCTCCAAAGTCTTTTTTGTCTTTTGATACATCTACTTCTTCTGGTCTCCAAAAGAATCCTAGTTGTTTTTCCGTAATTTTATCTATTTGTGGATATTTAAGTTGGTCATAACGAGCGACATCAACTGGCTCGTCTAAAAACATATTTTTTTCTAAGTGTGATTTTTTATTTTTGTGTAGTATTGCCATTAGGATTCCATGATATTGTTGATTTTGTTTCTATTGCATCTTGTGCGCATTGTATATATTCCTTGTCTTCTTCTGAAAGTACTGACCAAAATTTACTTATTGTAAGTGTATGGTCATAAACTACGTGTGGTCTTTTTAAATGGTAATCTTCTTCCATCCAAGCTTGAAGAATATCCATTCTTGTATTGATTTTATTTTTTAAATCTTGCATGAATCGCAGTCCTCATCATCTATTATTTCTGTTCCATCATACGTATGATGTTCATCTTCTTTCATTTCACCTGCGCCGTCATGAGTATTAAAGTAATATAGTTGTTTTAAACCATATTTGTATGCAGTGACAGTATCTTGTATCATCACTGACATTGGTATCTTATTATCTTCATAGTGTTCTGGATTATAAGATGTATTAACAGAGATTCCTTGGTCTATATATTTTTGTAATATACCACATATAGCTAAGTATCCTTCGGGAGATTTTTGGTCCCACAAAAGGTCATACTTATTTTTAAGATGATGATAACCAGGCACAACTTGCGCCATAACTCCATCTTTACTCTGTTTATATGATACTAAAGCTCTTGGAGGTTCAATACCATTTGTACTATTACTTATTTGAGCGCTTGTTTCGGCTGGCATTAAAGCCATTAGAGTCGAGTTTCGGATGCCAGTTTCTCTGAGTTGCTTACGCAAATCTTCCCACGGTAAACGTTCTCTGTACTCTACAAGATTATCTATTGCACTCTTATAAGTATCGATTGGAAGTATTCCTAAAGAATATTTCGTATCTGTATTATATATCAATTTTTCTTTCTCAGCAGCAAGGTTTGCTGAACTTTTTATTAAATAATATGACCATGCTTCAGCATATTCATCAACAATCTTATATGCTGATTCGTCGTATTTAAGTCCTCTTTTTGCTAAGAAATAAGCTAAGTTGATAATACCTATGCCTAAAGGTCTTCTATTCATTGTACCTCTTTCAGCAGCTGGTATTGGATAACCTTGATAATCTAATAACTCATCAAGAGCTCTTACACTTAAGTCACAATATTTTTCAAATTCATGTGGCTCGTTTATAAGTCCCCAATTGATAGCTGATAATGTGCATAAAGATATTTCTCCATCTTTATCATCAGGACCGTTTAAAGGAGTTGTTGGTAAGTCAATTTCACAACAAAGATTACTCATTCTGATTGGAGCTTTTTCTGCTATAAATGAACCGTGGTCATTAGCATGGTCTACATTCATAAGGTATATTCTACCAGTATCTTTTCTTTCAGTTAAAAACATTTGAAATACATCAAGTGCTGGTAAAGATTTCTTTCTTACACTATGAGCTCTTTCGTATTTTTCATATAACTCTTGGAATTTTTCTTGGTCAACAAAGAATGATTCATATAAACCAGGTACATCATTTGGGTCAAAGAAAGTTATATTACCGCCTTCAAGTAACCTTTGATACATAAGCTTATTAAATTGAAACGCATAATCCATGTGTCTTACACGATTTTCTTCTGTACCTTTATTGTTTTTAAGTACTACTAGGTCTTCAAATTCATGATGCCATAAGGGCAGATATACAGTTGCAGCTCCTCCTCTTACACCTCCCTGAGAGCAGGATTTTACAGCTGATTGGAAATATTTTAAGAATGGAATCAATCCAGTATGTACTACTGAACCATCTCCAACTTTTGCACCATTTGCTCTTATTGAGCCGGCGCCTATTCCTATACCTGCCTTTTTACTTATGTATCTAACAATAGAAGTAGCAGTAGCATTAATAGAGTCAAGGGAATCTCCTGATTCAATAAGGACGCAAGAACTGAATTGTCGAGTCGGTGTTCTAACCCCTGCCATGATTGGAGTAGGTAGTGATATATAGAATTGAGATATTGCATCATAGTAGTCCTTAACATATTTTAATCTATTCTCTTTATACTTACCAAAGAGAGTCATTGATATCATCATATAAAGTATTTGTGGAGTTTCGTATATTTTCTTTGTTCTTCTATCTTGAACAAGATACTTACCACGAAATTGTTCCATTCCTGCGTATGTGAATGTATCATCTCTTTCATGTTTAATATAAGCATCAAGCTCTACAATTTCATCTTCAGAATATATATTAACAATCTCATTATCATATACTCCTAACTCTATGTTTTCTTCTATGATTTGAGTTAATGGTGGAGGTGTGTATTCTCCATAAGCTTCTTTTCTCATCTTATAAGATATAAGACGAGCTGCTACGAATTGATAGTTTGGTGTATGCTCTGAAATTAATTCAGCGGCTGATTTGATTAAAAGCTCATGGATATCATAAGCTGCAATTTTGTCATATAGTTGTATGTTAGCTTTAAGTTCTATTTCAGACATTGATACGCCTGATATATCTTCAACTGCCCATTCTAAAACTTTATGAACTTTATCTAAATCGAATGGTTTTATTGACCCATCTCGTTTAGTGACATTTATAGTAGTTGTATTCATTATATTATATATTATACCACAAATCGTGCGATTTGTAAACGTTTATTTTAAGTTTTTAGCCTCTTATTTCGGCTACATTTTCAGGAGTTTGTACTCCAACTCCGACACCTTTCTCACCGTTAGGCATCGTAACGTTTCTATAATATATAACGACTTCACCTAATTGTTTTATGTATCTTTTAAGTTCTTGCATATCTTCAGCCATAACTTTATAGTCACCAACTGATGTAGCTACAAAAACTACTTCACCATTATTTTGTTCCTTCATTTCATCAAGGAATCTATCCAGATATGTATAACCTTCTGGCCAATCAGGATTTTCTCTTTCAGATAAGTCACATGTTTTTGGTCTCTTATCTTCTATTTTTTTACATGGATTTGTTATTCTTGCTTCAGATACAACATACCATTTTGGCGCTGTTAAATCAACAGTCCTTGGCAAATCTGGTTGCATGATATCTATTTGTACAGGTTTAGATACGACCTCTAGTTGTTTTGTTCCTAATAAAGAACAACCACTAGTTATTAATAGTAGGATTACTAAGGTTATATAATTCTTTAGTATCATCTTCAAGTCCCTCCATTACTTTTTCACTTGCATCATTAAATCTTTTTTCCATGAGTCCAGGCTTCTTTAGTGCAAGTACATCTAAATTATGTCTAGAAAATATAGCCAAATATTCAGCTTTATCAGCTTCTATTTGAGCATTTACTCTACTCATGTTCATAAGAGCTTTACCTTGTTTTTCGTATTGCTCTTTCATTATAGCCATTGTTTGTTTTTGTTCTTCAACAGCTGCTTCTAATTTGATATTATTCTGTGTAAGAGTTTGATTTTCATTATATAGATAAAAACCTCCTAGTCCAAGAATAAGTACTAATCCAATCATCATTTGATTCATTATGTATTGTCCTCTATATATTTTCTAATATCGCCTACTGTATGTAGTGATTCGGCATCTTCATCAGTAATTTCTATATCAAATTCTTCTTCAATATCCATTACTAATTGTACTGTATCTAATGAATCTGCGCCTAGGTCATTCATTAGGTTTTTATCATCAGTCACTGTATCTATTTCAACACCTAACTGTTCTGAAATTATTTTTTCAATCATTATTCGTCCTCTATCTTATATCTTAAACCTTGCATACCTTTTATATGCACCGTTCTTTTATCATCAGTTCTAAACTTTAATTCTTTAAAATTTGCTTTGATTATTTTTCTTACATGTACGTAAGTTTGGTCGTCGCCATTACCCCATTGATTATCGAATGATACATGAATTGTATATCGTTTCTGGAATAGTCTTAAAAACCATTTGATTTTTTCCCACATGTTAATAACAAAATCTTTCATATTATAATTTTTCGATATCTACACCAAGAACATCTAATACTACTTTACGTATTTTTTTATCATCTGTTCCCCAATGCTTACTGTATGAGTTAAATTTAATAGAATCTCTATTAATATCTACATCTCTACCATATACATCATATCCAGCCTTTTTAAATGCCTGTTCAACGTCATATCCGTATGCGCCATTTCTAAGCTTAAGTTCCATTCCACCAGGTCTCCAGTACCTAAAGTCGTTTTTATCAAACTTATAAGCTTCACTTAATTCTTTTTTAAACTCATTAAACGTTTTCATCTATCTTGCTCCCTTTCAGCATTTTCTTATTTCTTCTATCTAGTATTCTTCTAACAAAGGCTTTACCTTCTTTAGTTCTACCATCGTAAACTCTTTTCTTATGTTTTTTATGAGCTGCTTTACCCATTGCATCTGCTGGCATTGATACACCACCACCGCCTACAGAATTTGCTGCTGCGTCTTCCCACATTGATTCAAATTCTTTAAATGTTCTTTTCATTTCTTATTTTTTTACCTATAGCTTTTATATCTGACATTTTTAAAGTCTTTTTCTTAAAACTTTTTATCGATCTTGATACTTTCTTACGAGTTTTCGCTGGTACTAATACTAATAATAAAGCTCCTAAAGTTACTGTAGTTCCAATAATTAATACCTTTTCAAATATTGCTGCAGCTACTGCAGCTGAAATATTTCCACCAAAAGCTTTTGCTATATCCATTACTAATCGCGTTCCAAGGGCTTGAGTTTCTATAATACTATCCCAGCCATATTTAGCAGCTATGCTTCCTAATACGGTTCCGCCTATTGCACCTTTTATTCCACCAAAAGGAAAAGGCGCCACTATTTTAGCAACGTTTATACCAGCTCTTGTTAATCCAAAACTTATTATACGTGCTGCACCTATAAGACCTGCAAGTGGAAATGCTTCATCTAACTGAGCATGTTCCTTAAATGTCATCATCTGCATATATCCCTATTAGTTATATAAAGGTCTTGATTCGTCTTTGAATGTTTGACCCTATAGATATTTATATTCGAGAAGCTTCCAATTGGTGCTTGTAATTCTTTTACTACAACTCTTTGATTTTTTAGAGCAATAACTTCACCTGTTGTAATCGATGCTATATCTTCTGTTAGTATATAATTACCTGGAAAAAGATTAAAGTCATCATCTTGATACCATGTACTTTCATTTAGTTCATTTGAATCAATATCGATTTCTAATACTTTTTCTAATGTCTCTAGCATTTTCTTTTCTGACATTCCAGTGTGTTCTCTTATAAGGAAAAGAGCAGCTCCATAACGTGCTACTACAGACCTTCCGCCAGGTACTTTACCTACGAGCCTTTTAAGATTAAATACGAGTCTGTGAAAAACAGTATAAGCAGATTTTTCTTCTGGCTTAGTTCTTTTTGATGCTTTCTTAAGTACTTTACCTTTTTCGTCTATTATACCAAGTTCAAAAGCTTTCGTTTTCTCGAACGGAGTAACGAGCAATTTCAAAAATCGAAATGCGTAAAATAAATCTCCTGCTCTTGATATAATTCCCATTATAGTTCTCTTAATACCTCTACAATATTAGGGTCCATTACAACTTCAACCTTTTCATCCTCTGGTAGATAGTGAAGATAAACTAAAAATGGTTTAATATATTGATAGTGTTCTTTTTCTATCTTAAACCACATCATTTTATTACAAGATTGTATACCAAATACGTTATAAAGAACTATGATGTGATTGAGTATTAGTCTCTCTTGTAATTCGCCATGTTCTTCATATCTTGTAAGTAGCCTTTTAAGATACTTAAATCTTGAAAGGTCATTCTTAAATTCTTCAACATCCGTACATTCCGGATTGTTATATTGTTGCGCTGCAAAAAGTTTAAAGTTTTTGTCTGTCAATTCGTCAAATATTTTCATCATATATTATCTATAAGAGATAATTAAGCCTTATTTGGTCCTGATACTTTACCTTTATATTTCTTAACAATCTTTTGTACATTTTTATCTGCTATAAATTTCTTAAGAGAAGCTTCGTCACCGTAGAACTCTAAAGAAGCTGGCCCTGAAGAACCACCATCAAAACTAGATACATGCATATTCTTGATTTTGCTAATAAGTTTATCCATCATAACCATCTCAGCTTTAGAAAAACCGAAGTCATCATCAAACTTATTGCTAGTATTACCTTTAACAACTTGAATACTCATATAAGCTTCATGACCTTTACGATCTCTATCTTTATAGTTTTTCATGTCTCTGACGTCTTCTTTTACTTCTTCCTTTTCTTTTGCTTTAATAGCTTTTTGTAAACCAGCTGGAAGTTTCTTTTGTTTATCAGTAAGTTCATCAACCTCTTCTTCGTCAGATGCATCTTCATCAAACATTCCAGATTGCTTCATCATCTTCATAGCGTCTGCTTTAGCATTTCTTAGGTTTTGTCTATTGATTTTCTCAACAGCCTTTTTGATAAGCTTTAGACGTTTTTCCATATCTTTCTGTGACATAGCTTCATTTACGTCTTCTTCGTCTTTTCCTTTAGCTTTAATTTCTTCTGCTTTAGACTTATAGTTCTTATCAACCCAATTAAAGAATTCTTTCTTCTTAGCATCATCCATATCGCCAATACCGCTTGCGCCAAACTTTTTAAGTCCTGCTTTAAATACTTTTTGATAAGCTGCTTGCTTTTCTGATTCTTTTAATTTAGCTTCGTCTTCTTCAGGTTGAACTTCTTCAGCTAATGATGGAAATGTATCTTCGATTTCATCTTCATCCATAAGATAAGCATCTGATTTTAATAGGTTAATAATGTTTTTTCTATCGCCTGTTATATCAGCTGTAGTGTTACCTGTTGATTTGATTTTTACTTTGAACTTTTTTTCAAGTTCTTTAGTTAATCTATCATCACCGATATAATCTACATCTAAAGTATCTTTACCGCTTTTCTTTAGCTTTTCGCTAACACTAATAGTTGCTTCTTTAACTACAGTACCGTCTTCCTTTTCTCCGACTTTCTTGCCTTTATGTTTATCAGCAAAGTCTTTTTCACCAGAATCTTGTCCTAGTTTACCAGATGGTTTTTGTGGTTGTGCTACTTCATTTTTTTTATGTGTATAACCTTTAGCGTCTAAAGCTTTATGCTCTTTTTCGTTATTAGCTACTTCTTTTTCACCTGTTTTTGGGTGAAACATATCGTGAGGATATTTTACTTCCTCCTTAATAACAGCTGGCTTGCCTTCAAGTACATCTCTTACTGTGCTAGCAATGCTTGTTGTTATATCATCGTTAAACATGTTGTTCATTTTTATTCTCCGTTAATTGCTTAAATGAATTATATATTCCCAAGTTATTGCTGATATTAAACCAACTAATATAACCCAGAATATTCTATTTATTACATTAACCGTGCTTGCATTGCTATTCACTAATTGCTCCACTCGGTCTATTCTATTTATAAGACTTTGTATCTGTTCTGACTGCTGCTTATTAAATTCAGCCAGAGTCGAAATCTTTTCCTCAGCTCTCGCAAGCGCTACTATCGCCTGAGCCATTTGGTCTAATTTCTCTTCAATTCTATCCAACCTTTGAGACTGGACTGTATATACTTGTTGCAAATCTTTATCCATTCTTGATTATCCTACATTTAAGGTTATTATATCCCTTAATTAATCTATGATATTCTCCTTTTGGAATATCAAAAATCATTCCAGGTTCTAACAAATATGGCAAACAGTTTTCATATTGAAAACGCCATCCCTCACCCTCGAGTATTTCAACTTCACGCGGTTCATGGTCACGATGCCAAACATATTCTTCATCATCTCGATCGAGGAAGAATTCTCTTATCTCACCGCCAATTATTTCTTCGGATGCAAAAGGTAGGTCTACCAAAAGTAATTACCTCCACCTTTTAATCCTAAGTCTTTAGCGTACTTAGGTAATCTACAAGCCCAATAACCCGCTTTCGTTTTATCAGTCTTTGTATCACAGTTATGTCTTGAAGCAAAGTTTCTTGCAGCATCACGGTCATTTATCTTTGATGATAAACCACCCTTCTTATCTCCAAAATTAATCTTCATTACATTACCTGTTTTTGGATTCTTTACGTATACAACGTATTTGCTTGGACCACCAGACCTTTTAGGTTTATTTAATTCAGGTCCTTCAATCATTGGTTGTTCTAAAGGTACATGTTGACCAGTTTCTTCGTATAAACCGAACGTTGTTGTGAACTCTTTAAAATTAACCAAACTCATGGCCAGCTACTCTTTTCATTTGTTTTGTATACTCTTTAAAATCTGGCTTAGACTTATATAACTTAATCGTTACTTCATCTCTATCTTTACCTTTGATTCTCCAATTAAAACCTTTTTCTTTATGCTCAGGACTAGATGTTTGTACAACTCTTCTTTTATATCCATCTTCCCAAGTTTCTTTTTTACCTGAACCTTCTGATGCTGATTTCATTGCAGCTGCTGTAGGAGCACCTTTCTCTCCTTTCTTACGCATTCGTTTTCCACTTGCTTTTCTTTTACGAATGTTAGCCCAAAGCCCTGGACCTTTTTCATCTAGAAATGTCTTAAATGATATCACTTTAACCTCTTATCTTTAATTTTCATATCTGGATTTTTTTCAATCTTTGTTATAGTCTTACTAATCTTATCAAATGATTTAGTTATCTTTGCAATATCTGCTTTATATATTGCTTTTTCTTCTTTTGATAACTCATCAATCATGTCTCTTTCTGTTTGAAGTCTAAGTCTTGCGTCAATATAATGTACCTTTGCTGCTCTTAAATCTTCTGCTGATTTAGCTTTTTTCATAGCTTTTTCAGCTTTTCTAGTTGCTTTTGCTAGCTTATTATATCTACCATATAAACCTGATATAGACCATTTAGCGCCATAATAAAGACCTTCACTGCCTTTAAGCATTATTTTTACTATTAGTTTAGTACAGGCCCATATTACTTTAAGAACATCATAAATAAATTCTTGAATCATTATTTGTCCATCCATCATACGAAGTGATGCAATGTCATCAAATCCTCCTGAACTTCTAAACTCTTTTATTTCTGCGTGTTCTTTAAATGTTTTCATATTATTTTTTAAGGTCATATCTAAAAGACCTCCCTCTTGCTTGGCCGGATTTAGTTACTTTAAACTTTGCCCATCTTGCTATTAAGTTAGTTCTTTCTACATTACCTTTTTTTAAATCCTTTTCTAACTGTTTTTTGACTTCATTCCATATAGAATCTAATATAGCAGAATCATCCATTACTAATGAACCTTCTTCTATTTTAGCATACTCTTTAAAATTCTTCATGTACCTAGTTTTCTTTGTGTCTTTGCTTTACTTCTTTTATTAACCTTACCCCAACGTTTGAGTAATCTTCTGCATTTGCCTGGAGCTTGAGGATTAAATACAGATATCTGTCTATGTTCTTCCATATCAGCATCTTTCTCTAGCTTTTCTGTGTAGTAATCGTAGAATGTTTTCATTAGTCTTCTAAGTCTACCTTTCCATCCCACTTACCATCTTCAATATCAATCATGTAATTATACAATGCACTTTCTGAAGCAAACAAACCATCTGTAATTTTAGCGGGCTCACCAGCTGCTCTATTATTATATTGAAATTTTGAATGAAAATCATGAGCTTTTTCAATCATTTTTAACATTTTTTTAATGTTTTTAATTTCTTGTTTTCTATCGAATTCAGAACCTTTAAGCTCAGCTGGACTTTTAGAATGATACTTAAGTCTTTCGTTGACTATTTCTTCGTCTACACCAGACAAGCTGTCTAAACTTTTTAAATCGCCTTCTAGATGACGTATTCCGTATTCTAAAGAATTTTGTCCTGAATTTAATTCTCCGTAAGATTCACTATAATCTCCATTAATAACTTCCAGTTCTTCAGGTAATTGTTTAATTAAGTCGCCTGTTTTATCAATAGCTTTTTCTAAATCTTTAACAAGTCTTACTGTTTTTCTGCCTAATTTTTCATCTAATACTATATTAGTGTATGTTTCTTTCCATCCTTTCATGATTAATCCCTCGGTGTTGGCTGAGATAATATCTCTCTTGCCTTTGATTTGTTTCGTTTAAGCATTTCCATGCCATCATCTATATAGCTTGATAAAGTACCATAAGGTAATCCTTTCCATTTTTTACCATCTTGATGAGCAAGATATTTTGCGATTCTTAAAGAATCAAATGCTCCGCCATCATCAGCTGTATACCTACCTTCATTAACACTTTCTGTTGGTAATGATTGTAGCCATTTTTCTACTTTCTTTTTAGAACCTTTTACAGTTAGTTCTACGCCTGTAACTCCACCTTCAAAATCAGTATCTAGTCCGATTTTTTTAGCAAGTTTATCCGCTATAGCTGCTGTCTTTTTTGACATATCAACTAACTTAAATGTTTCTTCGTTAACGTTAACAGATTCATTATAATTATATTGACCAGCATCTTGTATACGAGTTAATACGCCATCTTTACTTGCAACGCTTACATGGTTTCTCATACCAAACTCATCAAGAGCTTTAAGCATAGACATAAGACCTTTTACTACTTTCATTTTTCCTGGTGTTTTATGTGATACATATATTTCATGTTCTTGCACTACCATTTTAGTTGGTCCAAAATCTTTAGCTGCTTTTTTCATATCTCTTATAAGTTCATCAACTTCTGACTGAGTAAGACCACCACCTCTAATCATATTAGAAGTATCTCCTTTTGCTGAATTTATTAAGTCCATCCAATCTTTTCTATCTTTTTCATGACCTTTAGGGTTTGGCATTCTTATTGCTAATGAATTAGTATTAGCAGTTATTTCCCAATTCTTACTATTGTATATAACATCATCATATAAATCTGATTTAGTAATAGTAGAATGACTTGGTAATTTTCTGCTTTGACGTTGAGGCTTATAGCTCATTCTAAGTACTGGACCTTCTTGGCCATTAACTTCGTTTAGTTTTCTTAGTTCTTTAAACTTTATCATTATGAAAAGTCCTCTAAATTGTCATCTAACCAGTCAGTAAATTCATCAGGGTCATCTGTTTTTATTTCTCCGTTATCGAATGCGTACATATACAAAGCTTCTTCTGCATCTGATGGAAGTTCAAGGCTGCCTTTTGATAAAGCTCTTTTGATTACTCTTCCATACTTTCTTTTTATCTGTATTTGCGACATCTTTTTCATAAAACCTTCTTCAAGAGATTCTGAAAAATCAACTCTAAGTCTTTTAGCATGTTTGTTTAGCAAATCTATTATTTTCATATTTTTGTTTTTTGGATTTGCAAATTCATCTGCTAATAAATCGTCTGATAATATGTAAGTATCTAATACTTCATCAAACTTTTTACCTTCTTTAGAACCTACTTTTTTATTACCATCTTTTTTTAACATGCTTGAAAGTTGTGCTTGAGCTTTTGCTCTTTCTTTTGGGTCTCTATCTTTAATACCAATAGCCATTGTACCTTCACTAACAGATTCGTTAGCAAGTCTTAATGCATTTTCGACATCTGGGTGGTCGCCTAAACCTTTTTTCATTCTTTCGATTTTTTTATAAGCACCAGTCATATTCCCACCCATATCTTTAGCTATTTTAACAGCTCTTTTTATTAGACTTGATGAGAATGAAGCTTCTTCTATATATTTTTCTCTGAGTTGTTTAAATTTCATCATTTCATAGCCCTCTTAGCTTCAGCTGAGCTGTAACCATATGTACCGGTTAACCATTTCATTAAAGCTTTTGGCTCTCCTTCAACAGTCATTTCCATTTTTCTTTTATTCCAATTGACTAGGAACACTCCTTCTTCTTGCCAATCCGGCGCAAATTCTCTTGGGTCACCTACATCGAAATCAAGCTTGATTTGCTTTACTTTAGCTTCCCTTATTTCTCTAAATGTTTTCATTTTTATTTTCCTCTTACTTTTGCAGCCAAATCTTTATCGGCCTTTCCCCAAGTTCCACTTGATTTTGTTGTGAATGAATTAACTCTTGCTAATCCCCATTGAACTGCATTTGTTCCAGGTCTATGACCTGTCTTCCAAGCTGCAACTCCTCTTTGAAATACTTTCTTTAATATCGCTAATGGCATACCTGACTTATCAGCTTTTTTCTTTAATGCTGCATCAGCGCCTTTTGCTTCTATTACGTAATCTTCGAACGTTAAATGGTCGGCCATTTCGCCAAACATCTGTTTAAACTTTTTAGTATGCTTAGATGGTTTTGTTTTAGCTCTTGCATCTCCAGGAGCTGGCTCAGTTGATTTTTTATTAAAATGAGCTTTTCTTTTTGCTATTGTAGATTTAGATAGACCTGTATGATATTTAGCTTGTGCAGTTATTGCACCTTTTTTATTTGCTTTTTGTAAAGCTTCTGCATCTTTTGAATGAGGAGCTAATGGGATATTACCACTAAGTGGAGTATCTTTAAGATAACGAGCTGTTGTAGCATCTGTACCAAGTTCGTTGTATTCAGCTAATTCTATATCATCAATCCAATGTCTATTCTTACCAAGTTCTGATTCTACTATAACATAGTTTGAACCACATACAAGTATTTCGCCAATGGTATTTTGTCCTTTTACATTAACAATATCACCTTCTTGAAATAATTCGCCACCAACATATTCTTCTCTTCTTTGAGAAACAACTGGTAAGTCAACATGTTGTCTAAAAGTATTTTCTAACTTTAGTCCCATGCCTTTTCTTACAGCGTTAAATACATCGTTTGCTGCAAACCCAGCTGGTAATCCTTTCGCAAAACCAGCTAGGTCATTTTGTTGAGCGGTCATTCGCATTTTTGTGGCAGACATTCCAGATGCTCCCTCGGCATCGGGGTCTCTTTCACCTGCACTTACTACATGTATAGCACCTTCAAAATTATAAAATCCGTGTCTAGAATCTTTACCGTTGTATTTGTTTAAGAGTATATCAAACTCTTTTACTCGATCGCTACCTGCAACCATAGTTACTTTGGTAAACCCTTGGTCGTACAATTTCACTGCTATATCCAGTACTGTACGAACATCTTTGTCAGCCATTACACTACGCGCATGTTTAGGAAACATTTTACGTATGAATTTTACTTTATCTTTAAATTGGAGTGGGTTCTTTTTAGCATCTACTGTACGCGACGCGTATACACGATAATTGCCGCCTCTTGAATGCTTTTTAGCTGCATCAAATAATTTCTCATGACCTATAGTCGGAGGATTGAATCGTCCAAAAACGAACGAAATTTCTTTTGTGCTTTCAGTTAAATAATCACTGAATGATTTTATTGACATTTATACCCTTGGTTCCCATTTAGCCTGGATTGTCCCAGCCTTTTATAATATCTTTGCTGAAATTATTAGTAGAAAATTCTAATCTGTCTACTAATTTAACAGCTCCACCTTCCATTCGATCTATAGCCACAAAGCCTTCAACGCCGGTGACTTTAAATCCGGATTTAGTTTTTACAAACGTACCCATATTATTGAGTTCGTTTAGTTTATTTATAATAATTAATTTGCTATCTGTAACATAATTGTGTAAATCAAATATTAATTTTAATTGGTCTAAATTACTTTTACTAAAGAATTCAAGCAATTCATCTCTCTTATCTATTTGTACTTGTTTACCTGCATCAGAAGTTCTTTTATCAATCTGTTTTGCATATCTATCATTAACAAACATTATTAAACCTTTAGCATGTTTAGCTGTATTAGTAATTCTCTGCCCTTTTCTTACTTCTCTATTGTTATATACATTAATAACTAGGTTTAATTCTTTGTTTTGTTCTATTTCTTTTAATGATTTAGACGCAATCTTTTGAAATATCTTACCTGCATTTGATAGATTAGAATTTAGCATTGCAGTTTCAGACGATGTTAATGTTGCTGTACCTGATACATCTTTAAGTGTTGCATCATCCATCCAAACATCTTTTGTTCTTCTTAATTTACCAACTATATCTCTACCAAATTCAGCTTTCATTGTTTCAAATGATTTGCCACTATATGATGTATGCCATATAATACCTATCTTTGCTCTTTCTATTTCCTTTGCTAATTGCGTATCGAGAGGAACAGCATAAAGGATAGTATTAGGATGGAAAGTAATATGTTTAATTCCATTGATTGTCTCCTTCTTCAAATCGCTTTCGTCAAACATAAAGTCGCCTTGTATAACATCTTTGATGCCAAGGTCTTTTAAGTTATCAAAAGCCATTATTAATTTTTTAGATAAGTCACCGCTAGTATCAGCTTTTATATCAGCATGTGACTTATATACTTTAGGTTCAGCGTTAAAAATTCCTTTTTTAGCTACAAAGAATTGTCCATCCCTTGGGTCTTCTCCACAGAATACGGCGGGGGCTCCGTCCCACTTAACAGTAATGTCTATAGGTGCTTTAGCATTACCACTCAACATATCACGCATGCTTCTTAGTGCGTTGATAGCTTGGCGAGCCCCCTTAACTCCGCCGTCAAGAATCAAATCCTCAATATGTGTCATATGAGTATTCTTTCCTGCGGCCTCAGATAAGTATGTAGTTAATCGTTTCATTATACAAATTCCGTTTTTTTAGCTGGTCTTGTAGATGTAAAGATTCCTGCTCTACAACTTTGTATACCAAAATGATTCATGTCACTAGAATATCTTGCATAAAATATAGCTTTATAATCATCTCTTGGTACAAATCCATTTTCAGCTTGATGGTTTGATGTAATTGTCCAAAACTTTCCTTTTTTAGAAAGCTTCATTTCTCCTTGATGGAATTCATCAATATTATTAAGACCAGGTTTACCACCATAATCTATTCCATATATTGATTTACGTACTATATCTTTTCCATCTCCATTAAGGTCTATATCTCTTTTAACAGAATCTCCACTTTTCATTCCTTCTGGATATAATTCTTTTAATTTCTCAATAAATGAATTAACTTGTTTACTTCTTTCAAATGCTCCTTTTGTACCTCTAGGTGTCAATCCACCGTATTGTTGAAAGTCATTTGATTTTGAACCAGCTTTATGCGATAACCACGCAACTTCTTCTCCCATGTCGTCAAGTAAAAAGAAGTCAGCTTTTGGAGTTCCTTTTGGTTGTCCAACGCCTGATACTACTACTTTCCTACCACCGACTAACATATCAAGAGCTCCGTCTTCTTGTTCATCCATTACTCTTTCTAGTTCAGTTCTAAATGAGGCTAAATATCTATCCTCTGCAGCTGTGCCAAAACCTTTACCTTTACCACCAAATTCAGGAGTCTTTAAGAATTCTCCCGGATATTGTATATTTCCTTTAGTAGTATTAAATTTAAATTTAAATCCTGGCTTTAAAAATTCTTCTCTATCAGGAGCTTTGTCTTTAATAACAACTTCACCTTTAGTAGTAAGAAATTCTTTTTTATTTTTGATTTTGTCTATGAACGTATCTAATCTTTCTGAATTACCTTTTTTAACATACTTTGTTAAATCACTATGTGTTAACATAGTAAACTGTAATTGCTCTTCTAAAAAGGATTTAAATCGTTTCATAAATCTATTTATAAGATTCTATGAGTCAGTTTCGATATAAAATGGATTGGGTACAATATTACCATTAGTTTTTACACTAATGATTTTTTCTTCATGTAATTTTTTGATTGTTCTTTCAGCGCCTTCACGTATACCAAGTTGCCAAGATTGATACGCACAGAAAGATATACATATTCCGACTAAAAGATATTCCATTATAGGTATACCTTTTCAACCCAAACTTGATATCCCTTTTCTTTCATTTTACTGGCAAAAGCTGCAGCAGATTCCTCTAGTTCATAGAGATATTCTGCCACAACCTTTTGATTTTTCTTAGCTGTTATTTTATAAGCTTTATCTTTGATAGACATATACATCCATTTTTTCAGCATGTCTTAACGGTAAAGACTGATCGTATTTTCTTGCGTATGAACCATCAGCAATTGCATGTATAGCTCTTGGACCACGACCTTGGCACTTTACATAATACCTAGGAAACTTAGCTCCTCTTGGATTCATGTAAGAAATCTTTTCGTTTTCTTTAGCATGTAAATTTACGGTGCTTATGGTTTTTCTGAGTCTTTGAAGTTCAAGCATATCGCCTGCGCTTCCTGTGTGTACTGTCATTACGTAACTAGTTGTTCTTGGATTTTTCATATTAATGTATTGGCCTCCCGCCTAAAGTTTCAAGTTCAAAATTGCCTTGGATATCATGGCCAGTTCTTTGCAAAACTGATTCACAAAGTTTTTCCCAGGATTCGTTTAAAGTTTTTGGATTTTTATCTTTAGCCCAAGCTAATTCGACTAAATCCAATTCAATGTCTACAGGTATATTTGTAGCAATGTGTGTTAGTGATAATATCATACTCTTACTCCTGTTTTAAGTTCTAGTACAGTTTTCATATGAAGTTCATGACTTCTTTTCTCTACTAGTTGGTCAATCACTTTATTTCTATCAGTGAAAGCTACTCTCATATCGAATGATTCGCAAAGTCCTGGTCTCATGCCACCTTCCAATTCTCTAAGAATTGAACCTGTGCCCATAGCTTGGACTTCTTGTTTGATTTTTTGTAATGATGTCATATTTAACTCCTTATCTTATTTTTAAATATAGATATATTATACCATACTTTTAAGCAAATGTAAACGATTATTTTCACTTTTTTTGAAAATAATTGTGAGAAAGTGTTGATGTGAGAGAAAAGGTGGGGAGCTGTGATGGCTCCCCCATGATAATCATTACTAAAGGAGTGTTATACTTCTTTTGCTATAAAAGTGTATACACCGTAAGCAAGGGCTACCCAAGCTACTAAGTCAACTAAGCCACCTAGTAATAGGTATGATAATGATAAGCCGACAATAAGTCCGCCGTCCCAAGATGTACGTTCTGCCCATCTTGCCATTAACCATGCTTTTGCTGTATTTAACATGTTCATATAGTTCTCCGTCTATAGTTTGAAGTCAGCAAACGAGTCATTACTTTCGCGTTCACCAAACTTATTTATCGGCTTATCTGGCACCATTTCTGTCATAATGTCTGATTGAGCCGATTCCTCTACATCATATAGTTTCATGCGGGAACGGTCCACACCAACTACAAATCTCTTGTACTTGGTTGGGTCGTTATATCTATTCTTCAATTGTTTTACTAGCAATTGACCTAATTCTTCTAGTTCCTCTGTTGAAATAAGAGCAAACATTAAATCAGCCGTTGCTGGCAAACCAAACGATTCAGATGTATCTTCAAGACCGACATCAGTATTACTGAAACCAGACCTCGTGGTCTGTGTTGCCGATACTATTGGAACATTGAATTCCACAGCCAATCCCCGAAGTTCTTCGGCTATGGCTTTAATATAAGTATAACTATTTATACTTCCACCCATGCCACGCATGCGGCTTGAGGCACAAATATTTAAATAGTCAATATATATCATATCAGGCTTAAATGTCTTTTTGAGTTTAAGCTCATTAAGTAAAGCTCTGAAATGACCAGTGTGTGCAGAACCAGTAGGATATTCTTTCACTATAAGTTTACCTACAGATGATTTTGCAATTTTTCCAATCTTATCATCGAATACATTTTTAGGTAATGACCCAAGAGATTCGATTGGAAGGTTCATGAGATTCGCATCAATTCTTTCAGCGATTCTTTCTTCAGCCATTTCCATTGTTATGTACAATACATTCTTTCCTTGATTAAGTACTCCTGCTGCGCAATGACACATGAATAATGACTTACCTACGCCTGTTCCGGCTAAGGCAATGTTAAGTGTCTTATTAGGCAGACCACCTTTTGTTATTTTATTAAAGTAATCTAAGTCAAACGGTATTCTGTCTTCTTTACGATTATAAAAATCAAACCTTTGTTCGCTATCATCAATATAATCATGACCAATTTGTTCATCAAACGAAACACCAAGAGCTTCAGATAGTATTTCAGGTATAGCACCTTCACTTCTTTCTTTATCTTTACCATCAATGATTCCTATTGAATCCATAATAGCATTATAAACAGCTCTTTCTTTACACCACTTTTCTGCTTCAGTAATTAGGTAATCAGTATCGATATCAGATTTATCGATAATTTCTGTGACTAATCTTTGAGCATTATTTAATATATCTTCAGGAGCTTGTATTTTCTTTAACTCAAGCTCTAAGATTTTTGATGTTGGTAATTTATTATGTTTGCTTACAAATTGGACTATAAGGTCAAACACAGTTTTGTGCGTACCTTCAAAATACTCATTCTTTAAATAAGGTACTACTCTTCTGCAAAACTCTTCGTTATGTAGAAGGTGATTCAGTATGTGTGTCGGTAGTTGGTTCTCCAATATGTCCTCCATGTTCTAAACTATCTGTTATTATATATTGTAGTACTGAGCCTAAGTAATTCTTAAATGATTCATCTTTTTCAAGTTCGTCTACACTAAAATCTGCTGGGTCCTGTACTGTAAAGTTAAAGCTTAATGTTGCCATATCTAAAGCTGTATCTTCTTTGACGCCAACTTGTCCATATATGACTATAACATTCTTCCAAGTGCCTGTCTTAAGTTTGACACCTTGAAACGCGCTTGTTTCATTCTCTACAATTGAGTAGTCATTTTGATTTATGTTATACATTACTCTTCCGTATCAATATCAAGGTCAATATCAACCATTGGTCTATGTCCAATAGAGTAATATGTTTTGACAAATTCTTTAAAGTCTGTATTTTCAAAGATTGGGTCCCAGAACTTTTTCTTAAGAGTATCTTTTTCTCTTACTTTAGGTTCTAGTATTTCTCCTGTCTTCATATCGACTTGAGCATACCAACCAACATTTGGTTTAACTACGTATCCACCAGCCATTGCAACATCTAGTAATCCTGAGTATGGAGCAATTCCACCTTCCCATGTTACTGAGATTGGTACTTTAGATTTTTCTTTTACAAACCTTGATTTCTCTACATTGATTACAAAATGATACCCTTGTATTTCTGTACCTTTTTTCTCTTGACGTCTTCCAATAATCCATATATTGTCTGATGAGTAATAGATACCTGTACCACCTGAAACAACTGCTTTAGGAAACAATCCAATTTCTTGATAGGTATGATTAACAGCAAGTAAAGGAACATTCTTCATGGTTAGATAAGGAGTAATCATTCTGAATAGTCCCTTTAATGCTTTAGCTCTCGACATATCAGCGACTGACTTTTCGTTGAGGGCATCTTCCAACTCTTTCTTAGAGGCTAAGTTTCCAATTGAATCAATAACAACAATTACTTTATCTCCTCTTTCGATATTCTCAAGTTGGCCTACCAAATCGAACTTAAGTTGTTCGACATTTTGGACTGGTGTATGCAATACTCTTTCGGTATCAATGCCAAATGATTCGAAATAAGATTGGGGTGAACCAAACTCTGAATCATAAAATAGCATTACTGCATCTTCATGTTGTTTAAGATAGGCTGCACCCATCAATAAAGCAAATGAAGTTTTAAAATGTTTTGAAGGGCCAGCAAGAACTGTAAGTCCTGAAGTTAATCCTCCATCGATATCACCTGATAGCGCAACGTTAACCATTGGAACATTAGTGACAGTTATATCTTTTTCAGCAAATAATACTGAATCAGATAGAATAGATGTATCTTTAATTTTACTATTCTTTTTTAATTTATCCATTATAGACATATTATCTTCTCCTGGCCTTTGATGGCCTATTAAATGCGTCTAGCATTCTTTGTTGTTTACGACTTCTTGAAACAGCTTCAGCCATTTTTCTTTTTCTTTTGGCTGCAGGTTTTTCATAAAACTCTCTTTTGCGTACCTCTTGTACGATACCTGCATTATCACAGGCTTTTTTGAATCTTCTAAGACCAACATCAAAAGGCATTTCTTTTGCTGGTCTTTTGTCTCTAGGATTACGATTCTTCCTAGGTGTTAAATCTATACTTGGCATAGTTCTCCTTTATTAAATTCTATAGTACTATTATACCATAAAATCAGTGAGTTGTAAACTGTTTTTTTCAAAATTATAGGTTCTTTTTTTATTATCCTGAACTAAGAACTTTGTGTCTACCATCTCAAGCTGATTGTTTAAATATTTTTGAACCATTCGAGCAGGATGCTCAGCTGTAGTCACTGGTACATTTTGACATATGTGGTTCAACGACCTTTTAGGATTTAACAGTATAAAGTTAAATGGTAACTTCATAAGCGATAAAGCTTCTCTTACTGTTAAATATCGGTCTTCGTCTGGATGTGTTAAGCATGTTGGCATATGACCTACAAAGGCTCCTATTTTATCTTTAGGAATCTCAGTAGTTTTTCTCATTATGTTACCACCTGACTTGAGCTTATGGTATTGTCTATCACATTTCTTTGCGACATTATCATATCCATGTTCTCTCATCCATTTTGCAACTTCTTTATAAGTTGTTCTTTCTTCTATATAATCCATAGGATTAGTAGTTTTTTCAATTTTATCTTGAAACTCTTTATGCGTGATTCCACCTTCTAATACTTCTAGTACGTATTTATAGTATGGATTCTCTGATGGGATAGCGTCATTGCAAAGTATCTGACTCATTGGGTCATTATCACATCTTTTGACTGCTCTTATATCATCAGCAATTGTTGTAGGTTGTTCATATATGTACTCAAAGAGTGGGACTTCGTCTCCTTTCCAAAAGAAGTAAAATGTGCGATCTCTTACTTGACTTAATCCATGTAATATAGATTTTGTTTTAAAGATACTCATTGTATAACCATTCTTCTCTGCTATCTTTCGTAATCTCTTTACTACAGGTTCTCCCATCTTACTTGCAAGCCTTGGAGCATTCTCTCCCCAAAAGACTTTCGGTTGTACTTCACCAAGTACATATTCAGCTGATTTATACATCCATTCGTTCATTGGATTAGTGCTTGAAGCAGAGGGACTAAGGGAACTAAGCCCCGCACATGGGCACACTGTATTAATCACATCAACTTTTTCTGTGTAACTCGCTCCCTCTGAGAGGTTCAAATATGGGACCTCATGTTTGTAATAATTGTTTAAGTGAGATTCATTATCTTGAAAGCCGTCAAAAGTAAGAAAATACTTTGGCTTCTCTTTAAAGACATTCTCCATTGCTATTGTTTCTCCACCTATAAGTGGTACTATACTCGCATAACTCATGCAAAAAACTCCTCTAATCCTGCTGCTTCTATTCCATTCCAATATGGATAGAACTCTCTGGATAAATGTATTGATTGTGGTTTCTCCATGTATTTAAAATCGAGCTTACCTTCTTTATTAAAGAGATGACCGGTCCATCTTTTGATGCCGTATTCTTTCTCTATATAATCGTTAAATTTATTTCTTGCATCATTTCTTTCTGACCAAGAACCGTAAAATGGTTGTCCTTTATAATATCCTGATTGTGGTATTCTTCTACTGACATCTTCTATTGGAAGCAACTCATATATCTTTGCATTATATTTATTTGCTTCTTCAATATACCTATCAGCTAAATCTTCTATCTTTTGTCCTAATCTGATTACGTGATGTCTTATATCTATATTACCAAAGTAACATTCTATCTCTTCGTAATCAAATGGAATATATTTATCAAATCCATCATTTATAGCTCCATTTAAAGTTTTGAATGGAACACTGTTTACTGTCCAACCTGGTCGATACATGCAAATGGAATGACTATCACCAATAACTATTTTATTAGTTGGATTAGGATAGTCAATTCTTTCGGCTTCATTGTACATGCGTTCTAGATTTTTAAGGTCTACCTCATGCCATTCCGGTTGAACCTCTTTCTTAGCTGATTCCAGTTTTGATTTAACCATTTCGTGATACGGCGGGAAGTCGATTCCAATTGAAAAGACTCTGCCTTTGAACTTAGAAAAGTTGACAGTGTTCTTAACATAAGGAAAACCATATACGCCACCAAACATATTAATTCCACCAGACCAATCAGTGCCGTGATAGACCCAAAGGTTATCATAATCATTGTGGTCTTGAATTTCTCCACCATAGTTGACATCGCAGTTTCCATATTTCTCCTTTATCATATCGCCATACATTACTCCTGCAGCTCCTCTATGAGAGCCTGGCCTTTTGGCTATAGGAATAAATGGACAATTAATTATATTTTTCATTAGATATATTATACCATACTTTGGCGCAAATGTAAACGTTTTTATTCAAAGAATTCAGTAAGATTATTCGTCTTCTGTACTCGTGCGACACGTCTACGCGCGCATGCTCGTTCGTCTTCTCTTATCTGTAGGTATACACCAAACTGACATGACAACACTTCAGTTCCGTAGTATTTAAGAGAATCTTGTTCGTATTGAAACAATTTTGTACCGTCCTTCTTATTTATATTAAAAGCTTTAGGATGAAATACGACATTCTTTGTTAATCCTATTTCATCTGAATTTTCTCTCATGTAGTATATTGCTTCATCATATAATTTCTTTGGAGCATCTGGCCACATAAGTTGTATTGTATATACTGCTCCTGGTCCAGGTGAAACAAATCTTTGGTCATGATGATACTTCATTTGTGGTAATACAGATGATGAAGCAGCTCCGTGAAATCCATAGTAATGTCCAATGCCAGGTTGTTCTCTTAAGAGAGTATATATTTCTGACATATGATTACATTGTTGCATTCTTTCTAAGAATCCAGTATCTCTAAACGAAGATACCCATTCACAAACATCAACTGCATGAAACTTTCTATCTTTGTCATTGTATTTTTGACGACAAAAGTTTCTAGCTGATGTTTGAATAGATGTATGCAACTCTGTTGTTCCCCAAATTGGTTGCTTGTTTTGAATAGCTTTATCTAAATTATTACGAACAAATTGAATATACTCTTGGTCATTATCAGCTATCTTATCGAAATCAACAAAGACATTGTCTTCTCCTGAAGCAAGAAAATGAACTCCTCTTCCTCCATAGAAATGAGATATAAAAGTATTGCCAACAATATTCATTATTGACGTATCTAAACTTGCAATCTCTTGACCTATGAATCTCATACGGTCATCTAATGTAATTGTTGGATGAAAATACTCTACGTCTTCTCCAAGTCCAAAATCATTTTTGCCATGACGATTTACTGATTCGTATTGTTCATCGCTATAACCAAGTTGAATTGCTGACCTTTGGTTTACTTTATATAGAAACCAATTGAACTCTTTCATGAGTTCTTTATCGTAATTCGACCAGTCGTAATTATATTTAGTACTTGACACGTTCCTCGTTATCTCTTTTTAAATGTACAATAGAAATATTAGGACATCTTTTTTTGATTTCTTTAATTTGAATTGGGTCATCTTCAAAATGCATTTCTATTTCTACTCCCAAGTCTTTTAACATATTAATCATTTGACCTTTAAAGATGCCTGATGCTTTTCTTCCATACAATGGATTATCTTTTATTCCATGTGTGACATTAGGATTAGGCAATTTTCTTTTTAAAGGATTCATATAAAGAGTATTGTATATACCTCTTGACTCTAGCATTTTTACAGTAGCTTCTCTATCAGTGAAAGGCCGCCCAGTAATGATGATGTCATCTTTACCGGGTCTTACGCCTGTGGTGCCTTCACCAAAATAGATTACTCCGTCGATATCAAACGAATTAATTTTCATAATCGTTCTTCGCATCTTGGAAGGTGTGAGGCAGATTTTTTGCCTTCGGTCTATTTTCTTTGAGCTGAGGAGTAGTTATATCTGTCAATACTCTCCTAGCTAAAGCATCACATTCAAATTTGGCATCTTGAGTTTTAAGCTGTAATGGAGGAGTCTTTTGAGTCCATGCTGATGGTCCTCTTAAATATCCTACAATGCCCATCTCTGAAGCTACCTTACAAAATCTAATTGCTGAAACAACAACTCCACCAGAGTTTGGAGAGTCCTGAACTGAAAGTCTAGCTGACATTTCATATCTTGCGCCTGCAAATCCATAAGCAACCATATCAAAGTTTGCTATTTTATTATCAGACGAGATATAATCTCCACCTGGTTTTTGTTGAACAGTAAGAGATGGTCCAGCAAATAATGTCATACCTGCAGTTGATTCTCCTCTTACACTGTTCTGTCCTTTTAAAACATTTTCTTTTGATACATGTTTGTTATGTAATCTATATTGTTTTGCCATATTAAGAAAATCAGTATTTGCTGTTCTTCCTGTTCTTATATGCTCTTGTCCTTGTGTAGAACCAGCAGCCATATTCATTTGAATATGTTGTGTTACCATTAGACCTGAATCTAACATAGCACCTTGTAGAACTTCTGACATTCTTGAAGCTCCCCAGGCTGACCTCATATCTGAACCAACAATTGTTAGTCCTGCATCTATGAATCTTTGTTCAGTTACCATAGCATCTTCTGTTGAGATTAATGTTGGTATACAATTTACGAAATGTATTCCTGCTTCTAAAGCAACATCAATCCAGTATTTAGAAGCTTCTTCTGAACCTACTGGCAAATAGTTAATTAATACATCTACATCATGATACTGTAATAATTCAACAGACCTTTCAAAAGATTCTGCTGGTACAGCTCCATTTACAAACGTAACTTCATCTGGATAATCGTGCATGTGTGGAGCTATTCCGTCCATCTCTGGAGCTGAATAGACCATTGCATCTTTATCTACGCATGAACTATTTGATGTAGTAGTAATTTTATCGACATGGTCCATAGCGCAATTAGGCTGAGCTCTTAAAGCTCTTGCTAGTTTCTTATTTACTTTCCTTTTATCGATATCAAATCCTATAACAAACTCGATGTCATGTACTGAATATCCTCCGATATCTTCGTACATTAGACCTATTTTGTCTTCAGGATTTTCATTATAATATTGCACTCCTTCTACTAAAGATTTTGCGCAACTTCCAACGCCGATGATTCCGGCTTTTATTTTTGACATATTATTCTCCTTATATCAGTTTATTTGAGTGAGAAATTTGACTGGCGTACCAGAGTAGCTCACTATATACTATTAGTTATAACACTTATCAGACCACTTCCGAGGATAATGACTGCTGCTGTGTTTAAAATTATCAATGCTCTATCTTTCCAGATAAGAGCTACTATTAACCAACCGAATGTTCCAACTAAGGAAAACGTTTGGTCATAGAGAGCAAGTTCAGGATTAGACCTGCTTGCCATAGCAATTAAAAGAATAGCTGATGCTACCCATTTAATATACCAATCAATTGTATACTTAGGAGTTGCACTCTTAAATATACGCTTTGAATTTTGTAGTTCTTTTTCGTCAAACTTCTGTGAATTCATATTCTACTCCTGCCTCTTTAAATATTTCATCTGTTTTGCCTATTGCAGTTTTCCATCTATCTGGAGTAGCTTGAGAGACTGCAACAACTCTTAATACTCCTGCTTGTATTATTCCCAATGAACAATCTCCACATACTGGTAAACCATAAATGTATAATGTAGAATCTTTTAATGATATACCATTTTCTGCTGCATTATATATACAGTTCATTTCAGCATGTACAACATATTGATACTTAATTTCTCTCTTATTGTATCTTTCTTCAGTATCTTCTATACCTTTAGGAAACCCATTATATCCTGTAGACAATATTTTTCTATTTCTTACAGCGATAGCTCCAATTTTTCTACTTGGGTCTTTACTCCAGGTTGATACAGATTTAGCTATATCAAGAAATCTTTTATCCCACTTACTTAACAAGATCGAAATGCCTCTCATAAACATGAAGGTTTTGTACTTGCCAATACATATGACCAAGTTCGATATGAACACCACTGAAATATAAATCTTTTTGTAGTTTTTCTTGTACATATCTTTGCCAAGCATAATCATTTCTATATCCAAACATAACATCATTGCTTCTCATTTGAACTGCAGCGTGTAAGTATCCGTCACGAATATAATAAGTCACTGCATTAGTACAGATAAAATCATTCTTACCATTTTCTTTATATTCACGCCATATACTTGGTCTTTGATATATCATTGATGCTCTACGAGAATCTGGATTAACCTCGCTTAATTCTTTAAGAACTTGATTGTATTGTCTATGGTATGTTTTACTGAATATAAGATGACCATAATTAGAATTGATTTCACCATGAACATTAGCAGTATACTGCCAAGCTTGAGGTGGTTCTTTATCTCCTTCAGGATAGATATCTGTTATATTAGTAGAACATGATTCATACCAATCTAGTTCGGCTTGAATATAATCTTGATTTGGTGTACCAAATATTGCTGGTTTATCAGCAACAAAAGAAGCACCAATAACTTCTATAGTATCTACACCAGTTTTGTCTTTAACAAAGTTACCAGCTTTAAGATGTTTCTTAAATACTTCTGCAATATCTGCTGTACTATTCACTTGATACATTTGTCACCTTGTTATTAAACATATCTCTTTGCGGGTCTTGACCTTCCATTTTACCACGAGCATAAGCAACTGCAAAAGAACAATAGTTAATCATGTCTTTGTAAGTATCTTCAATGCTTTCGAAGTTTGGGTCATCAGCTGATTCAAGCAATGAAGTTGCTCTCATCATTTTACCAAGAATAATATCATGAATCGTATCAATGCCACGTCTATAATGCATTGCTTGTACTACTGTTGATTCAGAACTTTGATAGTCTTGAGATTTTTTAGTTTGTAGTTCTGCGCATTCTTGCAGGACTCTTAAGCTTTCTTTCATAATGTCTCCATAATTTATTTAATATATCTATTATACCATACTTTGGCATAAATGTAAAGGTTTATTTTTTAAATATTTTACTACTTGTATGTTTACGTAGTTCATCGCCTTTGCCTGGAAAGGTTGTTATAAGTTTCATTTTACTAATTGGCCAACCTTCCATTTTTCTGCCATTCTTAGTTGTTATCATTGTAGTGTCTTCTCTATCAGTACATTCCCATAACATTGCGTCAGGAGAATTATCATACTCAACAAAGAAAAGACGGTCAACAGATTTACATTTCTTGGCTTGGTTTTTCCAAGCAGTGTTAACTGTAAAATAACCAAATGGATGTCGATTTTGCGTCTTAACTTCTGCAGTTTCTTTACCAATCATTCCATCCTTTTCACTATCATACTTATACGTACTTTGTGTACCATTGTAATACTCAAACACAAGCTTTTCGCCTATGTCACCCATCTTTTCTTTTTTAGTTACCATAATTATTCTTCTGATATAATTGCTTTTATATGTTCAGCATCAATAATAACAGCAGCCTTTCCATCGACATTTACTGGCATTGATTTTGACCAATCTAAAAATACTCTTTGGCCTGACATTAATGGACCAAGAGCTTCTGTACTTACAGCTAAAACTAGTCCTGGTTTACTTGCTTTGTCAATTGTATCGGTAAGTATAATACCGCCAGCTGATGTATTATCTTTTTGCACTTCACTGATAAGTACATTGTTTCCTATCATTTTCATGTTCTTTTTCCGTATGGGTTTTTGTATTTAAGCGCTTCTGGCACATCTTTAGCTTGTCTTACTGACCAATATAAAGGTATAAAGTTTAGTCCTGGTACGACAAACAATAATTGCCACCAACCACTATGACCTCTATCATGTAATCTTCTTGCTGTTAAAGATATACTTTGAATTAGTGTTCCAATTAAAAATAGAAATACTAATATTCCACTTTCATGATTATCACTAAATGGGTCAACAATACTAAAGAATGTTTTACCGATGACAAAGTTATCGACTAACATAAGCAGTCCTGCCACTATAGTTGCATATAAAGTAAACCACCAAAATTCTGGTCTGTCGCTTCTGCTGTTAAAATCTGTTGCTCTTGTGACCAACACCGTTTTCATTATTTTCATGAAATGCATATTTCTCTCCTATTTGTAGAATATGTGATTATTAATATAGACTGTTTCATTTAGCGATTCAGCCCAATAAGGATAAACACTATCGTTATGATAATGTGTTGACCCCTCTGTAATATCCGGATAAGCTCCTTGTATTACATCTCTCGCAATGTGTAGAGATTTTAACCATGTTGGACTATCTACTGGGTCGTCAGATTTTCCATCACAGTACCAACTGAATTGGCATTGATGCAGTATTGGCACCATATTACCTTTCCAATTTTGTTTTAATTTTGCTTGGTATATAACTCCACAAATTGAAGTTGGATAATTCATATGTTCTAATCTATTAAGTACTACATGAGCTACTGCAACTTTTCCAGCTAATGGCTGATTGCCAGCTTCAAAGTATATGTTTTGAGCCATACAATAAATATCATTGTTAGCATCACTTGCTTTTAATTGGCCTGGTAGTAACAATATAAACATTAACAACGCTCCAAATCCCATGCCATATAAAAACGCTTTAAACGGGTGCGTATTTTTATTCATTAATAATACCTTCTACCCAATTTTCTGCTGTATTCTCAGCATATCTTTCTGAATGATTGTGGACTTTTCTTGTTGCATGAAAATCAGTGCCTTCAATTAAATCAACTTCAAACCCTAGTTTTGTTTTATATACCTTTGCCATTCTATTACCTTTTTGATATTGATGGTATACTTCTCTTTCTGTCATATTAACTCCTATATGTTATTTTTAAACACGAATTCGATAGCTCGTGCAGCTTCTTTTTCTAAATCTCTTTTATTATACCAACCACCTGTATCAGTATCTAAATCTCTACAGATATATTCGATTTCTTTTGGTGTAATTGGATATCCTTTACTATGAGCATTGCCAGCTGTTGTTAACATGATTTGATACATTTTTGCATACCAGCCAGTTCCATTGATTACTTTATATTCATCAACTTGTTTCTTATTAACAAAGGGACAATCACGATATGATGTCCATGTATAATTTGTATTGTTTAATTCGTTTCTTTTTCTTTCAAGCAAAGCTTTTTGTATTGCTTCAGGAAATCGATCGAACATTGTTTGATTAGGTTTAACGTATGGATATTGTTCCATAAGTTTATGTGGGTCCATAGTATCTCCATCATGAGAGAATATGAAGTTAAAACTGTTTTTATATTTAGCAGGAACATAATACATTCTGCTTAGGTCTTTGGTTTGAGCATCGGCAATATCACCAATCTCTTTATTTAAAGCATACCAAAAATGCTTAATGTCTTCTTTGTTAACGACATCAGTTAATGGAAAGACAAGTCTAAACTTTGGTGACTCAACTGTAGATGATGCTGTTGAATAACATACATAACGATACTTATCATACTTTGATTCAATATCTTTCATATCACCGCTATAATCATCAATATCAAGAATACCAAAGCCAGCCCAACCTACGACATTATCATTTGCACGAGTAGTACCAGTTTGATATATTGCAGGACTTAAAAGCGGAGCATCTTTCTTTGTAGGATATTTAGTCGACTCAGAAAGCTTATAGAGAATAGCCTCGAACTCGTCGAAACTATTGTAATCCATACGCTTATCTGTTTTGTTGTCGTATATACTATCGAATATTGTTAAACTTACCATGATTTCCTTCATGACTTGGACCTTCCCAACCTTCTGGTTTGATTAGGTCCGGCAATCCTAGTGGATTGGGTCTTTCAGGTTTTACTCCTACTGTTTTATTTAAGTTTGCTTTAAGTACTTCATCCCAAGCTTTGTATGGGTCGACGCCAAATGCGTCAAGAGTACCAATAGCAACTACACAAATATCGATAAGACCATCGACGATTTCTTCTGCATCGTCGTTAGTTAATGCTGCTTCAGTTTCCATAAGTTCTTCTCTTATGAATTTAATCCTGAATTCTAAATAGCTACGTAGCTTTTTTGCATCATCTTGATTATCGTGCATCCATTTCTTTACACCATACTTGTATTGCATGTCTTGAATATCTTTTACCCAATTCATTATACACCTACTATTTTACTTGATGCTACTTGTATTCCACTGTCCATCTCTCTTACCTGGTCAACGATTTGGTCAACTGGGTCAACGATGAATAGCACAAATTTGTTATCAATAGTAATACCATCTTTAGCTTTTGTATAAGCCATAAACGGCATGAATCCAATCTTACCTTCTCCAGCTGGAATAAGTGAATATCCATCTGTGATTGTAATTGAATCTTCATTCTCTACTACTTTACCGATAACTTCCTCTCCTGAGGATAGTCTTACTAATTTCATATTTTTCTCCATATTAGTCTATTATACCACATTTTTACGTAAATGTAAACGTTTTTATCCAAAAAAATCCTCAAGGTTTGCTACTTCTTTCGAAGACCAACCTACTGCTTCCAAGACTGGTTCAATAGGGTCAAGGAATGTTTTTTGAAATTGAGTCTCATGGTCTATGTATTTCCTTAAGCCAAACTCCTCTGGGAGGTAGGATGGAAAAGCAATAACATTTTCATGAATTGAATTTGGTTGGCGAAGATATAAGAACTTAATCTTCTCGCCGTTGTTAATGAGCTCGTATTTCTTTTTAAGTTGCATGTCTTCAATCAGTTTGTTATAGAGTATCGAGCCACGAACGTGAATGGGTGTACCTTTTTTATACAACGAATTTCTATCTTGAAACTTCTTAACTTGAGTTACTCCACGAGGAAATGCGATTTGGTCAGGGTCAAGAGTTTTGAAATAGTTTTTGAACTGTTCAATAGCTTCTTGTACTGTTCTTTCATCTTCTTTCATAATGACTTTGAATATATTTTTAAGAGCGTCACGACATGGTTCAGGTGTAGAAGACTTAATGGCTTCAATACCCATAATTTTAAGCTTTGGTTCTTTATATCTTACACCTTCGTTATCATGTACATTCATAATATATCTTTTCTTTGCAGTCCAAAGCGCACGGTCAGCGATTGCTTCACGTTTCATAACCATACGATTATCTACACCGCCAAGATATTTATACAGTTGGTCGTATGACTTTGCAAGCTCAGGTTCTAATGCTTCACTGGCAATTTTGTCTAGGAAATCGATTTTGTTTTCAGGTTTAAACTTCTGTACAAAATCATCTAGGCATACATACAACGAGTCCGTGTCGATGGCAATAACATAGTCTTTCCATTTTGCAGGTTTAAGCACTCTGTTAAGATAGGTGTTAAGTGAAAATTCGGCCCATCGAATTGTAAGTTGTCCGGTAAGGGTAATGGCTTCAGCAATCCTCTGGTCAAAGAATCTGAAATAACGATTGCCAAGAGCGCCATAAAGACTATTGAGTAAAATCTTAATGGCCATTTGTCTGTTTTCTGCGATTGCAATGTCTCTTTCGATTTGATATAGTTTTTGTTTGTCATTTTTATCTACCTGTTCTTTTTGTTTTTGAGCGTTAATCATTTCTTTTTTAATCCCTACACGCTCTTTGTACATTTCATCGATGATGAATGGGATTATGCCTGGCTTATCTACATTGAAATATTGACCATTTGCTGCAAGAGCTTTACCTCTATTAGAAGACATTTTATGCGAAGTGATTGCATCATCGATATCGAACTGAGTAATCTCTCCATTTGCAATTGTTTCTGGCGACATATTGTATTGCATAATGATTGAAGGATAAAGAGAGTTTAAGTCAAACGAAACAACATTATCATGTATTCCTACTTGTGGGTCTTTAACAAAGCCACCTGGATAGTTTGATTTAGTTTTATCTTCAACAAATGGTATAGCAATATTGTTAGCGAATAATCTTCGATAGATAATCGTATCCCATATCATTGTAGTACCAAATGTATCGTTATAGTTAACTCCAGCTTTATAAGCCATCGTCATGCAAAGAGTAATCAATCCAAGTTTATCTTCGATTTTATCGACAAGCTCAACGTCTTTAATATTATAATCGATAAACTTTTGATGATTGTGTTTGTAAAGAGTATGGAGATTCGAATACTCATCGTAAGATAGTTTCTTTTCTCCAAGCACGACATGAGCAATGTTGTCGAGTTTGTATGATTCTTGTGGACCATACGAATAGCCAAACTTCTTAAATAGGTCAAGGTAATCAAGTTGAGATATACCTTTAAGTTCATAAGCAGTTTGAGTCCTTCCCATCTTAGTTACGTCTTGTCTATCAATCATTCCCCAAGGACTAAGTCTTTTGACATAAGCTTCTCCAAGCATACGATTGATTCTATTTACAAGATATGGAATATCAAAGAACCTTGAATTCCAACCAGTGACGACGTCAGGACAATATTGTTGAGATGACCAGTGAGTAATAAAGTTAATAAGTAAATCATCTTCACGGTCAAACTTACGATATACAACCATGTGGTCTTTCATATAAGATTTGTCAGTATCATAATCACCTAAGCCCCAGACATAGTAAGTATTACCAATATTGTTTTTCATACAAATTGCGGTAATCTTATGGTCAGCTTTTTCAGGCTCAGGGAATCCGTCGTCAGAAGCAACTTCAATATCGATTGTTGATACATTGATTTTGTTTCTATCGAATTCAATATTACCAGGATAGTAATCATTAATGAATGCTGGAACGTACTTTGTGTTTCCGTATATTTTCTTACCAGACACTCCTTTGTTTGCTTGTACATATTCGTTTGCAGTCCTCATAGACTCGAATCTTTTACCAGCATTTGCTACACCAACAGGATTTCCATCAAGTGATTTCCACTTAGTAGGAAGATTAGTAGATGTAAAAAGGATTGGTTCGTATTTGACTTTCTTTTCAATTCGTCTTCCATGGTCATATCCTCGTAAAAGAATCATATTGCCATATCGAGACACATTAGTATAGAATTTCATCATATGTATATTATACCATAGTTTAGTTTAAATGTAAAGGTTTATTTGCATTTATTTTCAATTAAAGATTGGGGAGCAATTTCTTACTCCCCGCATGATTTAGTCAATTTGGTCTTAAATACTGTTATATTGCATTACCATTAACATTGGTGCTAATCCTAAAATTAACCCCGTAATAATAACAGCAAAGATAGTAGTTTTTAAGGCCTCGGCAACGTCTTCATATTTGTCAATAAAATGAGTTATATGTTTCATGTTGTTCTCCAGTAAATGTGTTGTGTACATATCTACTGAGTTTCGCTGCTCGCCAGTATATCTCTATTCAACGAGATATTCTTTCTTCTTTGATGCCCCAGCAGACCCTAATTCGATCTTTCTAGGACGCTTCTCTTCCGGAAGTTCTACTCTAGCATACACTACAAGTATTCCATCTTTCAAATCAGCACCGTCTATTACAACAAATTCTGAGAGTCGAAATGATTTCTCGAATTTGCGGGACGATATACCTTTATACGCGTATTCACGCGATACCGATTCCACCTCTCCCTTGATTTTCAATATGCCATCTTTAAGTTCCAAGGATATATCCTTTTCTTTAAATCCAGCAATTGCTAGCTCAATGAGAAATTTCTCATCGTCTATTTTCACAACGTTATGTGGTGGATAGTTATCAGTTCCGGACCTCGCACTTTGATGAATCCTTTCCAGGTCTTCAAATAAAGTATCGAATCCGACGAATAGTGAACGTGGTACGTTCAAAGTATTTCTTACCATTTTTAGTTCCTCCTATATATAGCAAGGTTTGTTAGAGCCGGTCCAATACCGCACTCTTTCAGATATATTTATACAAGCTTAAATGCTAGTTTAAATAAATTTTGTTTATAAGTAGTGTTTTACTACTTTGTTTAATCTACCTGATTTCATAAATTTATGAAATAGTTTCCAGGCTCTATTAATTCTTTTCTCCATTGTTGGAATTCCCTATGTTATACTTAGGGCATAGTTCCCATTGAGTTTTTTCCTTAAAAGGAATCACCTTTATCTGTCTCAATGGTGCTAATTCTTTAGCCATCTCCGGCTTCATAATCGTTACTAAACCCCAGTCGGCGAGTAATGTTGCGATTGTATTTCGTCTTTGCACATCGTTCTCTAATAAACTAGATGGCTTTCCATCTAGCAAAAATAGTTCTTTAAAATGAACTATAAAATATCTACCTTGCTTATGTAAAATATGGCAAGATTGAAATAACTTCTGGTCTTTACGAGAAGCTACACCTATACGCGTTAGCGTTTCTCGTATCTTTAAAAAGTCATCTGGTTCTCTAAGAGAGACTTCAAGCATACTGCCTGGAGTCCAATCTTTTATTTGTATTTGAGTGTTATCGTTTTCCACCTTTATATATCCTTTGTTTCAATTGTTCAATTTGTTCATCATTAATTAGAGATAACGCTGATTTAGCTTTTTCATCACTATACCCATAATTTTCTTTGATGAGTTCAAGATGGTCAATATCACTGGCCTTAATCCATTTAGACCATCTTTTCTTCTTTCTAATTATATTTATAAGAAAATCAAACTGAACGCGATGGTCTAGGTGATGATGGATATTCATTTCATTAGCATACAATATAGTATCTTTAAAGAAAGAAAGACCGCGATTTATGATGAAAGGATTGTATTCCTTTTCAGCAATATCGTCGACCATAATATCTTTCTTGGTTTCATTGATTGCTTTTAAATATTCGAAAGGATTCATGATTGTTGCGCAATATAAGCTTCTGCCATTTCTTTTGTATTAAAGGTTCTTTCAGATATGATAACCTTTTGGTCATTATACTTTACAGCTCTATACTTCTTTTCTAGAAATCCTTCGTAATGTACTGTCACTATATCCCAGTTATTTGGAGTTGTTTCTTCTTCTATTATTTTACCACCAAATGGTATGTTGTTAAATGTCTTCATTTGAATTTGACTCCTGCCATTACTTCAGTTAAACATGCAACCATATTTAGTTCATGGTCAGCAACAAAACTGTTTTTGTATTGATAATCAGCCAAAATAAGTACCAGTTGCGGTATTGATTGTGGTTCTACATATTCATTCATGTTATCGTATACTTTACGAAACATTGATGCTGGTTCTACATCGATATTATCAGCAACCCATTGTCTCATTTTACGAAAGTCTTTTATTTTAAGAGCATTCATAAGAGTATCAAGAGCAATATCATTAGCATTAACTAATATGCCACTATCGATTTTACCAAAGTTTGAATATCTTTGTAGTTCATTAAGTGTTCTTCTGAAATCTGGAAAGTATTTCATAATCAGTTCAGCAATAACAGCTGGTTCTGAGTTTATACTTTCAACTGATAGTATTTGTTGAACCCTTTGCATAAACTGACCAGCAAGAGCTTCTTTCTCTTTCTTTGGCATTGCGAATTCAATAACACTGGTTCTTGAATGTAATGGTTCGATTATACGATTCTTAAAATTACATGTAAGTATAAACCTACAGTTAGCTGAAAACTCTTCGATAAATCCACGCAAAGCTGGTTGCGTTGATTGTGGATTAAGGTAATCCGCTTCGTCCAAGATGACGACTTTGAGGCCGCCTGATAAGGAAACAGACGAAGCGAATTGTTTGATTTTGTTTCTTAGAGTATCGATACCTGATTCTTCTGAACCATTAATGATTATATAATCTAGGTCGAGTTCGTTACAAAGTGCTCTAGCAACTGTGGTCTTTCCTGTACCAGCTGTACCAGTGAACATCATATTTTGAAGTTCGCCTTTGTCTAAAACGTTTTGAAATATCTTTTTAAGGTCTTGTGATAGTACGCATTCCTCTACTTTTCTTGGGCGATACTTTTCGACCCATAGGAACTCTTCCATTATAGTACCTCCCAACCTTCTACAGTATCTAACCTAAAAGACCTCCATGCATTTTTGTCTAATGACCATACTGGAAAAGCTTCCATCTCATTAGATGTGTAGCTGATTTCTGTTTTAACTCCATTTGCTTTAAGCATTTCTGGATTAAGAGTACAAGGCATAATTCTTATTTCGCCTGTATCTATTTTTCTAAATGTGACTGTGACTTGCCCTTTTTGTAAAGCCTTGAGCAATTCGGCTTGTTCATTGTTGTTCATAATGTATTCCTTAATAATAAAATGTGAGGGGAGTTTCACCCCTCGTCTGGTTTACGACTCTGACGAATCGTCTTCAGTAGCAGCTACTTCAGGTACCGCGCCTTCTGGCGTTTCTTGACCTTTTGAAGCTTCTTCTAGAAACGCTACGATTCTAGACCTAAGACCACCTACTGCTTCCAACTCAGGACCTTCAAAACCACCTCTTTTAGAACAAAGGTCAATTACTTGTACCATTGTTGAGATGTCTTGTAGACTAAGTTGAGCTCCAGCTGGTTGCTCTTCTGTTCCAGTTTCGACGTTTGTATTTACATCTTCTGACATAATTTTCTCCTATGCATATTTACGAAAATTAAAAGACCCGCCCCATGCGGCATCTTCCATTCCTACAATGTATTTATACATCGTAGCTTGAGTTTTTCTCAAGAGCGATAAAATAATCAACAGGATAATTACTATTAGTCCAGTTAGAGATTAGCTTTGAGCTTATGCTTACAAAGTAATCGCCTGGTAGCAATTTCAAGTTGGGTATACTTACCACGAAGTTAAATCCATTTTTACATGAATTGTCTCTATCTAGCTCTATTTCAAATAGGTTTGAAGTCGAGTCTCTTGTATCAAGTACAGAAGCTGTAATGACTCCATCATTACCTGTTATAGCTAGTTCAGTATGACCAAGAACAGCAGCAGCTTTACGAATCTGATTTAGTTTATCTTCTTCGATATTAACTCCAAGTTCTGGTTCTGGCATCTGAATATCTTTTTGAGGAGTGGTTAGGATATCGCTTTCAGAAAAGAAATATCTTATCTTTTGTCCACTACCTTGTACCAATACTGCTTTATCTTCAAACTCTAATGTAGGATTATCAATAAGACTTAAGACTGATAAGAATTCGTTTAAGTCATAGACTCCGAATTCTTTAGGAAAGTCTTCAACTATTTCAGCAGAAGCTAGAATAGTTTTGGACTCTGAAATAGTCTTCAGTTTTTGTCCTGGTTTGAAAACAATATTTGGATTTATTGTTGCGAAGTTTTTTAACACATTCAAGGTGTCGTTAGATAAGTTCATATTTTCTCCATTATATAACTATTATACCATACTTTCATTGTAATGTAAACGATTAGTTTTCATTTTTATCATGGCAATCCAGAGCGATTATAGCATAGTGCAAAATCTTGAGAAGGTCAGCTCTGTTATGTCCTTCTTTTTTACCATACCTTTGAGCGTACTTAAGTACGTTTCCTAAAGCAAAACCCATGCCATGTCCACAATCAATAATGAATTCAGTTGATTGAAACTGATTCTTTGAATAGTGACCGCCATAAGTTTTGTCTATATAACTCTTGAGCTCTTCAACAAGAGCTCCTTCGTTAAATTTGTAATCAATTTGATTAGACTTCATAAGTTTCTTCAGCATTAATATCTCCTGTCTCTTCGACAATTTCATCAGCATCTACTTTACTGTATAAGTCAAGAAAAGCTTCTTTAGTATCAGAATCAAATCTTGAAATACATAAGTCAATTGCTTTGTCTCTTTTCTGAAAGATAGAGAATGTTTGTACAATGTGACATAGTCTTCTAGTTGAAATAACTTCGTCGACACCATCATCATAGAAAGTTTTTCTAATAATATCAGCCCAAAGAACTAGCTTATCAGCAAAGTCCATGTCGATACAATTGAATTTTTCCATGTGTTTTATAACAATCTTTTTCTCTATGTTAAGAGATGGGAACTGTTGGTCAACTGATATTGTAAACCTTTCAAGGAAAGCGTCATCAATGATTGAAGCTGCTGTGAACCTACCATCTTCTGAACCTTTACCTTTAGTATTAGCTGTTGCGATTACATTGAAACCTTCTGCAGGCTCTACAATTTCGCCAGTCTTTTTAACAAGTACTGGTTTGCCTTCAAGGATTCCTTGTAAGCACATAATTTTGTTTGTTGCTCTATCAATCTCATCAAGTAAGAGGATAGCTCCATTTTCCATTGCTTTAAGAACTGGACCTTTAGAGAAAACTGTTTCTCCATCGATAAGTCTAAAGCCACCAAGTAAATCATCCTCGTCTGTTTCAGGATTGATTTGAACTCTGATAAACTCTTTGCCTACTTTAGCGCAAGCTTGTTCTACCATAAACGTTTTACCATTACCTGAAAGACCAGAAATGTATGTTGGGTAGAACATATTTGATTTGACAATTTTTACAATGTCAGAAAATGCTCCCCAAGGTACGAATGATTTATCTGTTTTAGCGAAGGTTTTTTCTTCGTTTACTATTGACTGCATTTGAGCAGCTGATTGTGGCATTTTAACCACTGAATTTAATATCATTGTTTCTCTCAATGGTTCAATAAGTCCAGCTAAATTGTATGTACCAATTTTGACTCTGTTATTTTTTTGCATTAAAGGGTCCCAATCCTTACCGGTATAGCCGAACTCTTTTCCGACTTCAACAATTGCGTTTTTTCTGAACTCAGTACTATCAGGGTATCTGGTAGCAAGTTCTTTGAGAATTATCTGGGTAGATTTTTTCAAGTTATTCATAATATAGTTTCTCCTTATCAATTTATATATGTATATTATACCATAGTTCGACGTGTTTGTAAAGGTTTATTTTCACTTTTAGGTGAAATACTTTGCAGAATAGTGTTGTTCATTCTGCTACCGCCTTACCGAAGTTCGTTAATAGTGTTTTGTTAAGCTTTTTAGACTTACTGTATTTCTTAAATGCTGAAGTTAATTGACCCTTTGAAGCGTCTTCATTAACTTCGAATTCAGTAGCGTCAGTAGATAATGCTCCTTTCCAAGATTTTACAATGTATAATTCATTGTATCCAAGCTCGTCTTTAAACGTAACGCATTTGTTTTTTGCGTATTCTCTATTGTATTTTTTCATGCCATTATTCCACATATCAGCTGAAGTATCGCAATCAGATATTTTGTATTTAAAGTTATGTCCATTATCAGCTAGGAAAAATCCTATCGTTGTAAGGCCAAACTGTTTTTGTAAGTTTTCTAAAAGGTTTTTAGTTCCTTCTCTTCTTGTATCTTTTAGCTTAACATTTTTGCCCATAATGTTTATTATAGCACCGCCCCATCTATCAGATATAGTTCTTTCAATTTTCATATCTCTGTCTTTAGCAATTCTTAATCCATTTGCATCACCATCAGATATTACGACTAGGTTCATGTTGTCCACATTATTAGCCCTTTTGAATCCATCAATCATTTTGTGACTGTGTATTAGAGCCTCATTCAGTGGGGTAGAACCATACTCTTCGTTTCTACTGATAACTAATCTTTCTCTATATGTGTAGTCATCTTTGCAGAATTCCATTCTTACATATAGTGATTGTAATGCTTCTTCGTAATCTTTCTTTTTAAGAGTTGAAGTAATAAGTTGAGGTAGTGATAATCCACCGTGGTCAACTTCAGAATCGATTGGAAATACATTTCTATCTCCATTCCATCCGCCACCGAGTGAAACGTTTTGATTTGTAAAACCATAAACATCAAAAGGTATATTGACTGTTTTGCAAAACACTATGCAATGGATAAGTTGCTCAAGAACATCTCCCATAATATCATTCATTGAACCTGAAAAATCGATTAACATGAACATTCCATGATTTTTAGCATCAGCTAATTTTGTGACTCTAGCAAATATATCATCATTAGTTTTATAAGACCATAATCTGTTAACATCGATAGAACCTGTTTTTGCTGTCTGAGCTCTTGTGTATCTATATCCAGCTTTTCTCATTTCAAATTCTTTAACTGCAAAGTTGACATTCTTTTTAACTTCTTTAATGTATGAATTATAGTTAGCTAATGTTTCATCATACGTAAGAGGTTGTTCTCTTTTATCATACCAATAATCATCTTCATCCATTTTGACTACGTCATTTAGATATGTAAAATTTTCAGCAATTTTTGCTTTTCTTTCTTTTGCTAGTTGAGCATAAGGTATAACAATTCTTTTAGCAACTTCTTTATTAAAATCATTACCAATTAAAACTTGGTTACCATATTCATCAGTATCTAAAAGAGTATGTTCTTTTCTTCTGAATATTTCATCAGTTTCTGATATATCTTCTTCAACACTACCTTTACTTTCAGCGTCTTTATCTTCTTCGACTTCTTTATCTTCAGTTGGTTGTTGTGATTGATTGCTTTTTTGCTTTGATTCTGCTTGAGCATCTTCTTGGTCTTCTGAACTTTGCATATCATCATGACCTATTTGAGGTTGTTGTTCTTCTTGCTCTTCTTCGCTATCTTCTGGTAAATCAATCTCTGGAAGCTCAGGTGGATTTAATAACTCTTCTTGGTTATCTTTAGTATATTGTAATATATCTCTTACAAGATTAGTAACATCTTCGAACGTTACTGTTTTCATAGCTCTATCCATATACACTTGCTCTTCATCAGAAAAAGGTACATCAAGCAGATTCCCTACTTTAGCATTCAAATTGATTTTATCAATCAACTTTACGTTATCCCACTCGAGGGACGCTGTGTCACCGAAGAAACCATCATCAAATAGTTTCCTATATCCTCTTTGCATAGGACCTACTAAACCAACGTATGCTTCTTTTATATGTCTTTCGATACGAGCATCTTCAACAACATTAATATAAGAACGAGGACAGCCTTCTAGCTTTTCAGGGCTATCATGCCAACCTTCGAATGGTGTAAACAATGCATGGCCAACTTCATGTCCAATAAGTAAATCACTTACGTCTTTACCCATGTCTTTCCACATAGGTAATCCAAGTACTCTGTTTTTAATGTCAAACCAGGCTGTTTGATAATTACCGTATTGCACAGTAATGTTTTCTCTAGCCATTAGTTTTGCGAGGGTGCTTTTGTGTTTAATCATCGAGGTTCCTTATCTTTTTGATTTAATATGTATATTATACCATAGTTCTCTGCAAATGTAAACGACTTTGGTGAAAATAATTTTTAAAAGGTGTTAAGAGTGCTAATTATTTTCACATATGGTGGAGCTAGAGGGAATCGAACCCACGACCTCCTGGTTGCAAACCAGGCGCTCTCCCAACTGAGCTATAGCCCCTCACTTGATTTTTGAGAAATTTCTTTCTTTAAAGAACTCAATTTTACTTCTAAATTTGTTCTCTAATACATCACCTTTGTGAGATATAATAAATACATTGCTTCCATCTTCAAGAGTATCGAGTATTCTTGTAAGATTATCGATGCCATCTATATCTAGACTTGAATCGAATGTTTCATCCAATATAAGTAGATTCGATGCTGCACTGTTCTTCATTTTAGCTATCTGTCTCCAGGTAAAAAGAAGAGATAAATCTATTCTTTGTTTCTCGCCTTCTGAGAATGATGCATAATTAAATGAGTCACGATGCCTAGACCTTATTGTTTCATTGAAGTTTTCATCTAAATGGAACGATACAAAGAAATCAAGTATCTGTAAATACTGATTAATTAACCTGTTCATCACTGGTAAATATTGCTTAATAACTTTAGTTTTAATACCAGTATCTTTTAGCATTTCTCCTATGACTTCATTATAAGTTCTTTCTTCTACATACTCAAGCTTCTTTTCAGTTGACTTATCTTTACTCTTTCTTAATTCAGTTAAGTCTTTTTTAGCTTTTGATACGTCTCCTGTTTGCCCTTGGAGATTATCGATTTCTTTTTGGACCTTATTAACTTCCTTTTGGATTAAAGCTATTGCGTCATTATTACTATTTATCTTTTGTTGTTTCTGACGAAGTGTATTCAAGCTATTTGATACTGCTTGTTGTTCAGTTTTCATATCAGCTATGTTCTTGCTTAAGTCGCCTTTAGCCTTTTGTATTTCTTGAGCTTTAGATTTAACTGATTCTATCTTTTGAGTTTTCAGTTCTTTATCTATATCCTGGTCGCATGTTGGACATGTATCATTGTCTTCATAGAATCTGCTTTCTTCAACTAATCCTTTTATCTTATCATTAAATGACATATCATATGAATCTAGTTGAGACATTTTCTTTACAATTTCAGTACTATGTTTCTCTTCAGCTGATATCGAAGCTGTAAGATTCTTTCCAAGAATTTTACTTTCGTCAAATAGCTTATTAATATCTTCTTTGTGTATATCAATAGAATCTCTTTTGTTCTGTATTTGGTCATCATTTAACTCTTGCAAATCTTTGATATACTTACCTTGAGAGTCCATCTTAGTTTTAAAGATATCGATTTGATGATTGACATCAGTAAGTTCTTCTTTTATTTTAGAGTTTCTTTCCTTTAATAGCATATTCATCTTTGAAAAGATGTTAATATCTAATAGGTCTTCTATAATATTTCTTCTTGACCATACTGGTAATTGCATGAATGGTATAAACGAAGATGAACCAAGTACAACTACCTGGTGAAAAGATTTATGATTAAGTTTTAAGATATTCTGTTCTAAGAACTTCTGATAATCTCTTGCATTAGATGCTTGATTAATAAGATTGCCGTTCTGATAGATTTCAAACTTACCTGGTTTGATTCCTCTTATAATTTTAAACTCATGACTTCCAATAGTCATTTCAACTGTTACGATAGTACCTTTTTTATTGATACTATTAATCATTTGGTCTTTCTTTATATCTCTATGTGGCTTACCAAATAAACCAAACGAAAGAGCGTCAAGTAAAGTAGATTTACCTGCGCCATTTTGGCCAACAATTAATGTTGTAGGTGTTTTATCTAGTTGGATTTTGATAGGGTCACTACCGGTGGATAGGAAATTCTTCCATTCACATGATTTAAAATGTATCATACAACCTCTAGGTTCTGTGCTTCTGTATAAAGCTTTCTCAATTCAATTTTGATATGTTCTTTATCTAAGTCAGTATCTACAGCTTCAACATATGAATCTAAAAGTTGATTAGTATCTTCAAGAGAGATTTTTTCGTCTTCAACGCTTTCTCCTAGATACTCTTCAAAAGATTCTGCAATCTTAAGTTCATATGTTTCTATATTCTGTAATCTATCGACAAATTTGTCAAACATATACAAGTCATTTTTATTTATAACAATCAGTTTAATGAAATGTTTCTCATATTGACTTACATCAACTTTGTCATAATCTACTTTAGCATCATCGTATATAACTTTTTTGAATATAGTTATTGGATTTCTTACTGCCTCTATTTCTCTTGTTTCAGTATCAAGCACATGAAAGAACTTAGGGTCATCAACATCGGCCCAAGTAAACTCCATTTGAGAACCAAGATACGTTACGTTGCCTTGACTTGATTTAGTGTGGAAATGTCCTGACAAAACCATTTCAAATCTAGAAAAGATATCTGCATTCATACCATGTGGATTAGGCATCCCTGCCATTAAATCGAATCCTTTCAATTCCAAATGAGCTCCTAATATCGGGGCTTTGCAATTTAAAGCAAAATCTACATACTCTTGATAGTTTGAGTTATTAATCCAAGGTATAACTGCAACGCCAAGACCATCATAGTCCAATACAGTCGGCTTCATTACGATGTTTACGTTAGATGTAAAATAACCTAAGAGTTCTTTAAGGGAACATAGCTCATTAGTATTCTTAAAATAAACATCATGATTACCAGGAATGATATCCATAGTAATACCAGCGTCACGCAAAGGCTCAAGAAAATGTTTACGATTTTGATTAAGAGCTTTGAAATTAACGAACTTACGGTGTTCATAATAGTCTCCTAAATGCAATATCTGTTTAATGTCGTGTTCTTTTAGATAAGGAAAAAATACCTCTTCATAAAAGCGCTCTTGATAGTTTAAGAATATATCACTGCTGTTTCTGACACCACAATGTGTGTCATTTAAAATAGCTATTTTCATAGTGCTCTAGATGCAGCTGCTTGTTTTGCAAGTTTACTCATTTTTCTCTGAGTTCTTGCTATTCTTTTATGTGATTGTTTGATTATAAGCATTTGAGCCATTACTTCTTCTCTTCGCTCTTTTCTTATTTCAGACTTTCTTGTTCTTTTTTTCATAAGACGTATATGTCTTTGGTTTTGTTTTGTACTTACTTTTTTCATTACATAAACAGCTCAAGTTTTTCTTTCTCTCGCTTCTTCTCCTCTTTTGCAAATTTCTTAATGGCTTCATCCTTTGTACGTATAGTACCAATTCTTTGTCTTAATGTATCAACATAAGCCATAGTTTGTTCAGCTCCTTCGCTATCCATACCCATTTGAACAAAATCTTCTATACCCATCTTCTCAATGAATTTAAATTTGATATCTTGTTGTTTCTTTTCTTTGGTAATTCTACGAATAAATGCAAAGTAGCATATTTGAGTAAAATAACTAAATGCATTCGGCTTTCCAGTCCTTGTAGCAGTTTCAATGTTATAGTTACCAATTGCTCTTAAGCAATTTTCAACGGCATCCATAACCATTTCTTCTCTATAAGTGTACCGAACGAAGTTCGGTCTGTGAGACAGTCCTTCAGATATTCTAATGAAACATTTAGCAATGTAATCAGGAACTGTAGGAACTTTCTTCTCTTTTTGTCTACAATCACGTGCTTCAATAGCATAATCCATGACTGCTTCAGAGAATTCTCGATTGTTAACGTAATGTGGTTTATCTTTTGGTTTGACCTTAGTCATAATATTTTCTCCATAATATACTATTATACCATACTTTGGCGTAAATGTAAAGGAATAATTTAATTTAAATTTATTTCACAAAAAGTGAAAATAAACGTTTACATTTGCCTGTTTTTATGGTATAATATATTAACACCCGGAGCGGTAGAGGATACTATATTAATGTAATGTTCTCTTCTTATCCAGCTCATTGAGTGGTTCTTCATCAAATAGGTCAGTACCAGAAGCAAGTCGACTCTCGTATTCGTCTAAGAGCTCTTGGTCTGATTTAGTCTGAACTGTTTGAATTGGTTTATCCATTTTAAGAGAAAAGTTCACATATGTTTCTTTTATAGACTCTGCTACAGGAACATGTTGTAAAATTGAACTCTTAAAAACTTTAAATTGTTTAGCATCGCTGAAAGGAAACCAAGCTACAAACTGAACTCCACCTAACATGCTAGGATTCAGTCTTACTGGTCTTTCAATTATAAAATTATCATCATTCTTAAGAGCAACGAGACCAATTATCTCTTCGCCATTCATGAGTTTAAAGTGTCTTATATTTAGTCCTTCCATATTATATATTTATATCAAACATTTTGTAGTTAAACCGTTCTTTAGAATAGATTTTAATTCTTTCAGCTGCATGTTGTAGGGTATAATTCTTTTGATTTTTCCAGTGTAAGTCATCTGCTATATCATATATCTTTGTATCTTGTCCATCTTCACTCTTCCTTAATCCTCTCCCGATTGATTGTAGGACTCTAATTTGACTTTTGCTTGGAGAGGCAAATATAATATTATGAAGATTACGTATATTAATCCCAGTAGAAAAAGTCCCGATACTTGCGACAATAATCGCGTCTTTCTCTTTCTCGGTAATCTCACGGACTGACTCTCTTGTATCGACATCTGTTTCTCCTGATACGTAAAACAGTTTTCTATCTTTTGGCATTTTACCTTGCAACAATGTGTGCAATGGTTTACCATGTTTATCCACATAATTAAAGAGTATCAATGTATTTCCTTTTTGGTCTAAAGCTAAATTACTTATAAAAGTATTTCTTGGTTCGTATCTTACTATAAAATCTAACTCTTGCTGATATTTCTCCTTAACTATCTGCTTACAGTATTCTTCTTTGTATTTCAATATAAGTATATTTATATCTAATTGACTTAAATCGTCATTATCCATTAACTCTTTTGTAGTAGTTACTTGATATACTGGACCAAACAATCCTTCCAATACAAGCTGATGAGTTTGAGTTCCATCTAATGTTCCAGTAGTACCAATACGATATTTTGCTTCAGTACATTTCTCTAATATATTTGTTAATGACTTAGCTTTAAAATTATGTGCTTCATCTCCTATCACCATCCCAAACCCGGCAAACCAAGATTGTGGTAATTTATAAACTGACTGCCAAGTTGATATAATAACTCTTTGATTTACGTTGTGTTTTTCTCTACCTGAATATATTCTATGACAATTATCGGCATGAGACCAAGTATCCTTCGAAGAATAGTCTCCGAAATCAGAATACATTTGCTCTACCAATGATGTCGTAGGTACTATAAGCAAAACATTACCTTCAAAAACATCTAGGTAATATCTTATAGCTAAATATATGATTAAACTCTTCCCAGAAGCAGTAGGTGATAGTAATAAGGATTTTTCCTGAGAAAGCGTGTGCGAGAGTCCCTCCAACTGATATGGGCGGGGTATTATATCAGCTCCGTTCACAGAAAGGGACATTTGTGATAATAGCCCATTTATGTCAGGGCTGAGGGCGGACTCGAGTGCACCATAGGTAGGTGAATCTACAACTTCTAGGGTATAATCTCTTACTTCACAAAACTCACGCAAATATTTGTGCAATCCTGTGTATAATGTTTTCTTTCTGGAATCAAATAATCTGATTTTACCATCCCACATTCTATTTCTGTAAGCTGGCATAAATTTATAGCCTGGAACAAAGAACTGAAAATGTTCTGATAGTTCCATTTCTATTGAGGGGTCACATTGTACATTTAAGAAGACTTCATTCTTCTTTTGAATCGTTACAGTATCCATTAGGCTCCGCTAGTAAACTTTCTCCATTCAATCATATTCTTTATATTTTGATGTCGCCATTTAACGTTTTCTAATATCTCTTTTAAAGTACTGCAAACTTCTTCGAGGTAATGTATCTTTGCTTGATGTTCTTGTATTACAGGGTCAGCATTATAGTAATAATCCATGTCTCCTTTTAATACAGTTATTCCATTAAGTGGGTCATAGTCCCAACCTTTTTCGTCAATCTCGACTTTACTCATTTTACCGTTAAGGTGCAGCCACTTGTCTTTAAGTATAACTTTAAATTCAAGTTCAGCTTTTTTGAGCTTCATACGATTTACTGAAAGAAGTTCTAGGTATTTACCGTGGAGTTTAGCGGAATCTCTCGATGTTTCGTCTAGATTCATTTCATCTATTACCGAGTCTGTCTTCCACATTTCTAATATTTGTTGCAAATTATTCATACTATTATATTATACCATACTTTTATGCTTTTGTAAACGTTTATTTAAATTCAAAGTAAGTATAACCAAAGCTGACTTCCATTTGTACAAACTCAACGCTTTCTGCTTGTGCGTCAAATTGTATAGGTTCCATGCTTGTTGGGAATACTCCTTTAAACTCTACTTCCTTTACTACATTATTGTGTGATGTAAGTATAAGAAGAGTTGCGTCTACTTTTAAGTCTTCAGCGTCTTTTTGCTGAACTAACTTATGCATCCAATCAAATGTCTCAATATAGTTATCAAGGTTTTCAGTTATATTAATACGTAGCGATAAATCATCAAACTGAAGTCTATCTCCAGTAAACGATAAGTTAACACCACGATAACTCTGTTCTGCCTGTGTCATATTAAGACCTGGCAACGTAGCTGCAACAGCAAAATATTCTAGATTAGGATAAAGGTTGCTGGAAATTTTAAATTGAAATCCTACTGGACTCAAAAAATTCTTGTTTGTAGTTAAAGTTGCCATATATCTATTTATACGAGTTTATTACTTACTATTAACAAATTCGTTTAATTCACCAGCAATTGCTATCACATCGCCTGCGCTAATTGAAGCGGCTGGTAAAGGTTTCTTATCATCTGGATGATTATCGTTATGCATATAAATTGCATCGACTTTTCTCTGGATGTTTTGCTCTAATAAACCTTGAGCTTGGTGTAGTAAGTCGGCTCTTATTTCAAAGCCTGATTTTCCGTTTGACATATTTTTCTCCTGTGTGTATGTGTCTGTACTTTAGTGTACCTATTATATATACACATAAAAAAAGGGTCTCCGAAGAAACCCTTTAGTCGAATTAGATTTAACTAACTACGGTTTACACCATAATGTCGTCAACTCTGAAGATTCTGAAGTACTGGTTAGCACGGTCTGTACCGGTGCCGTCAGCAGCTACGAATGGATTTGCAACCATACCGTATCTTGTTTTGAATCCCATTCTAGGTTGGAAGTCATTCTCACCAACTGCTTTAACCATTGTTAATGGTACGTAAGGACAGTAGAACATACCTGCGTCATACGGGTTTGTTCCTCTATAACCTACACATACAAAGTCAATAGTTGCATAAGGGTCGATATAGACTTTAACTCTTCCGTTAAGAACACCAGCAAAAGTATTACCTGTGTCATCAACATTTAAGTTAGCAGCTAAAGCTGGAGTATAATCCAACATACCTGCAGCAGCTAAAGCTGAAGCAACGTCTGAAGAACAGATAATAAAGTTACCTTTTCCTCTTCTTGTTTCTTTAGCGATAACATTACATTCTCTTTCAATCTGCATGATGAGACCTTTAAATCTCTCTACCATCCATCTTCCGTCTGAGTCTGTGTTAACATCAAAAATACCACTTACAGCAGTAGAAGTTTGTAAAGCACCAATTTTAGCTTTTGTTAAAATTGTTCTAACAACTTCTCTGTTGATTTCAGCCAATATTTCAGCTGATAGGATATTAGCAAGTTCGCCTTCAGCGTCCAATCCATGAACTGCTTTAAGGTCTTGTGCTAATTCCATTGTGTATTCAGCTTTTAAAGCTCTTGATTTAGCTGTGACAGTTGATTTCTCAATTGAAAAAGCCATCTCACCGAAAGAACCGTCGCCGGACTCGCCAACTCCTAATCTTTCTGCCGCTGATGTAGCAAGACCAGTACCGAATGTGTTAGTGATATCGCCAGCAGCGGTATCAGCAATACTTCCGTCTGTATCTGCGTCTGTTGCACCACCTAAACCTGTTGGTTCAGCTTGATGTGTACCTGTTCCAGAGAAGTCAGTATCAGCTTCATTAAATAAAGCCTCTGTTCCGCCCTGAGTTGAGTATTTTGATTTCATTGCAAAGATAAGACCTGTTGGTCCACTCATTGGCTGAACGCCAGCGATATCATAAGCAATAAGGTTTGGCATTGCTCTACGTACGAGAGAGATTAATACTGGGTCAAATGAACCAATATTACCAGCACCAATATTATTGGCAGCTGCTGCTTCAGAAATATAATTTCCTTGTGCTTGAACTCTTTCTTCTTGTAAGGCAACTTCTTGGTTTTCTAACAATCTAGCTGTGACAGCTTTCTTGTAGTTATCCTGGATAGGGGAGACTGACTCGTGGTCGAGAACTGAACTCCATTTTTCCATTAAGTTTTTATCTGCATTAAACATTTTTGTTTTCCTTAATTATTAAAGTTTGTTATAGCTGCTGAGTATCTGCTCATAGCATCTGAAACGTCTGATTCGACTGCTCCATCTCCTAATAAACTGTCAACCTCATCAACTGTTTCGTTAGTTTCATTTTTGAAGTATGATTCTTTAACAGTTTTAACTTTCATTTCGAAAGTTTCTTTGCTATCAAAATCGATATCTTCTACTAATGATGCTAATTTCTCAGCTTCAGTATCAGCAAGCCCTAATGATTGTTCTCTTACTACAGCTTGTTTTTCAAAGTCTTGAACTTTAGCATGTAATTCGATATTATCATCTGTGGTTTTGTTTAAAGTACTTTCTAATTCAGAAACTTGTTCGCTAAGGTCATCAACGAGGTCTTCTTTACCTTCTGGTACTTCGATGTAGTGTTCTTTGAACACTGATTGTAGTGAAGTCATAAACTCTTCAGCAATTTCAGTCCTAAGACCTTCTTGTACTTGGAGTTCGTTATCTTCCATCCAACCTTCAACTACATAGTTAAGGTATGAATCTACCTTTTCTACTAGTGAAGAATGAACTTCGCTAACTTCTTCTTCTAAATTTTGCGCATATTCTGCTTCAAGCCTGTCAACTTCTTCGCTTAACTTACTAGTAAGTACTGCTTCGAATATTGCAGATGCTTTTCCGCGGAATCCTTCAGATAAAGTTGCTTCTTCTTTAATGATTGCATCAATGTCATCTGAAAAGTCAATAGCCTCAACCTTAGCTTTTGCTTTAGGTTCCGGCATTTTGCCTGATACAGCTTTTTCTGCATCCTTTTCTGACTTGATTGATTCAGGTTCACTATCGATAGTCACTAACTTTGAATAAAGTTTTTTTGCGTCTTCTGATTTAGCCTTCTTAAGCATATCAACTGTTGCTTGAATAACTCCAGCTTTAGTTTTTGGAATTTCAACTTGAGGCGCGTCTTCTTTGACTTCCTCTTCGTCTTCTTCTTCCTCTTCTTCTACTGGTTCTTCTTTAGAGTTATATTTCATAGCATTGACTTTTTTCTTGCCTTTGCCATAAGTTTCTTCAAGAGATTCCTCGTCTAAAATTTCATTTTCAACGAGAGCATCTACTTGCTCTTCTTCAACAGATTCTACTACTTCTTCTGACTGATTTCTGTCGTCTGACATAATAGTTTTCTCCTATTTTAGATTTAATTTAGAGAGGAAATTTTTAAACGCTCTTATTTCAGCTTCTTGCAAATCCTTGCGAGGAGCGCGTTTAATTTCAGTCTCAATTGCTTCAATATCTTGTTGACGAATAAGGCCGTTATCCCATACCCATTCAACACCTTCCATCACTCCATTTACAAATGCACTTGGAGCGCTTGGGTCTTGAACGATATCTACTGTGGCCAACATAAAGTCGTCCCCCACGTAACTAGCGCCATTCTTCTGTACAAGACTTCCCATACCACGACTTGAAACACCAAGCTTAACTCCACCTTCGAGTAGTCCTTCGACTATTTTTCCCATAGGTGTCTTTAATATTGATGCCTTTCCTACAACATCATTTCCTTGCCAATGCAAATCAGTGATTTTGTGTGAAACTTTGTCAAGGTTTACTGTTGGTCCTTCTGGATGATTTAACTCTCCAACAGCTCTTCCTTGCTTAACTTGTTCAACGACGTATTTTTCTACAGCTTTTTCTAATGAAGCTTTTTCGTAAATACGACCGTTTCTGTTCTTTTTATTCGATTGCATGAACACACCTTCGATGAAATAGTCTTTACTACCATCTTTCTTTTGTTCACAAATCGTTTCTATATTTTGTTCTACGTACTCTGTTATTAATTTCATTTAAATACCTAGTATTAGAGGATATTACTCCTCTTCAGTTGTTTGTTCTTCAGCTACTGCAGAAACTTCTTCTTCTGAAGTTTTACGCTGAATCATTCCTGATGCAATTTCTATTTTCTTAGCATCAAGAGCAGCTGTCATTTTGTCAGCCATTACAGTATTAAACTGTCTATTTGCTGAAACGTTATCTCCATCTTGTAGATTCTTAATCAATTCATTTACATTCATTTGTTTATCCTTGTTTATATATTTATAAAATTATCCGTCCCAACGAGGGTCGTCTCCATCAGGAGCATCGTTATCTCCATCTTTAGTCTCTTGATCGATTTGTTTTTGAATTTCTTCAATTTCATCATCAGTCTGACGTAATACGTTTTTACGTATCCATTCATTAGAAATGTATTTACCTACATATTCATCTAAGTTTCCTAACATTTCAAATCTTTCTCTCAACATTTCTGATTGTTTAAGTTCAGAAAAGTAGTTATCTTCAATATAGTCAAAGGCAATACTTTCTTTCCAATCTTTCCAATCGCTCTCAGTAATAATACCTTTGAGTAATAATTGAGTTTTTAATAACTGCATAAACAAATCAGAAAATCTTTTTCTTAATCTGTCTATGAACTTCTTAAACTTTACTTCATCTCTTGTTATTTCACTACTTCTACCTAGTGTAAACTGAGCCTCTTGTTCTAATCTATTAACTGGAACATTAAGTGACTTATATAATTTCTTTTGGAAGTATATAATATCATCTATTTGTCCTAAGTTTTCGCCGCCTGGTAGCGTGGTGATTTCAGTACCTCTTCCACCTTCTCTTCTTGGTAGGAAAAAGTCTTCTAACATACTCATATGTTTTTTATCGTCTTTGATATCACCAGTCGATGCGTCATATACCAACTTATTTCTATATTGATTCATGATACCTCTTAAGTATTCCTCGGCTTTACCTTTAGGTAAATTACCAACATCAATATAAAATATCCTACGTTCTGGGGCACGTGATATTCTGTATATAACTAGTGAATCTTCCATCATTCTCAGTTGATTCACTGGTTTTAAAGCTTTATGTAAATACGATAATATTCTTTTTCTACCTGGGTCCATTTGACCAGATGTACAGTATGCAATTGCATCAGGATATATTTTCAATCCTTGTTCTGCTCCAGACATTAACTTGTCTTGGAATAAAAAGAATTCATCGCTTTTCTCTATAATCTTAGCACCTGTTTTAGGGTCCTGCTTTTCTTCAACCTCTTTTACCTTTCTTAATTTGGTAGGGTCGATATATCGCAGTTCTTGAATACCTTTTTTAGGCGAGCTTTTATCTATTATAATATGATACGGTAGCCTTCCATCAATATACCATTTACGATATATATCATGAGCATACGCGTTAAAGTTTAACAATTTAAGGACTGTATCAAATTCAAATTTAACAGCCTCTTTCATTTTATCTGATATATCTAATTCATCTAATACTAAATTAACTGGAGCTTCATCATTATTACCTACTATTGATTCATTTATTATATCCTCAACAGCGGCATCGCATTCTGGTTGTGATGCTATATCTCTGTATTTTAGTATCAAGTCGACTTCATTTTTGAACTTGTCGCCATCCATATCGATGTAAGCGCCAAAATGACCGCCCGCTTGAATTACACCCGAGCCATCCTCGTCCGTCTTAGGAACGAATGAAGGTAGTTCTTTTACTTTAGAACTCTTTCTATTTATTTCAAAGCCAAATAATTCAGCCATACATTTACCTCAATATTATCGGAGGGGACATTAAATCCCCTCGTTTAATATTATTTATATACCTACGAAGTAGTGTCTGATTCCCAGTATTGAACCTGGAATTCAACAGTGAACTCTTCTATAGTATTTTCTGAATCATAACTTACTTCTATCTCAGAAATGTTAGTTGGAAATAGACCTCTAAAGTCATATTTCTTTGTAACTTCTCCAGCCTTATTCAATTGTTCAACAATTGCGTCTGATTGATAGTCAGTAGGATTAGATAATCCTGTGTTTTCGTTATGTCCATTAATACCATTCATCCAACGTTCCATAGCGTTACGAACTGTGAAATCAACATCGTTGATTACAGTAATTGTCCAAGGGTCGAATGTTCTATCACCAGCTATTTGCAATGTTCTACCTCTGAATAATACAGGGATAGGTGCTATAATTGATGCAGGCATTTGAGCCGTTTTACACATGAAAGATGTTTGTTCAACATCGCCTTGTGCATAACTTGGATAGTTCATAGTCACCTTGAAAAGGTTAGACCTTGCTCCACCGCCTACTAATTTTGATTTAAAATCGTCTACGCCTAATATTGCCATGTCTTATCTCCTATGAACCTGAGATCTCGGAGAATTCTACTCCGGACCTAGTTGCTACGAAGCTCAATGTTATAAAGTTAATACTTCTTGCAGGCTTGATAAAGATATCAGCTACAAATTTATTACCATCAATTACTGAGCTAGTGTTGTTAGTGGTATCACAAACTACTGAAAAGTCTGAAAGTCCACGTCTACCTTTGACGTCTCTTAAGAACGGTTCAACTAAGTTTCTGAACTGTGCTCTTGTAAATTCGTCGTTAAATTCGAATAGTTGCGCTTTAGCTGCTGTGCTAACCGCTTTTTCTAATGCGATAAAGAGTCTACGTACATTTATTCTATCGAATGCTGAAGGTCTACTTAATAAAGTTTTGTCTCCAAATAGTAAAGTACCTTGTCCAGGTAATGATACTATAGGATTGACTCTTGCTTTATATAAAGAATCTCTGTCTGCTTTCTTAGGATTAAATGCTAATTTAGTTACTCCTAAAAGTTGACCCCTGTTTACACCTGCTGGTGAGAACCATGCATCAGCTACTGAATCAGTATTTGCGCAAAGTCCTGCCATGTGTCCTGAAGCAGCTATATATCTGTATTTGTCGTTATATTTGTCATATACATATAATGCTGTTGAATCACATGAAGCATAAGATGTTGATGTTAAACCATCAGCAAAAGCTTTTACACTTGCTGCTGGAGTAGCGTTGTTAACAGTGTCTTCTAGTGGTGGAGATATAAATGCCATACAATCTTTCCTTGCATTTACTATTGATATTAAATCTTCTGCAATTGCTTCAGCGCCATCGGCGTCTGCTGCTGCAAAAAGTAAGTTAACATCTACAGTTTCTGCATCGGATAAAAGATCGAATCCTGCTGCTATTTCTCCAACTGTTGGTGCGTTATCGTCTAATCCACCTGTTAGTGAATGTTCAATTGCTGAGCTATGAGACTTAAATTGGTTAGCACCTTCACTATCTGTGTTGGCTGCTTTCGCTGCTGCTAGGGTAAATCCGGCTTCATCTAAGTTAGTGCTATCATGGTCAATCCAACGAATATAGTTAGATTGAGTAGTAATAACATCAACGTAATAAAGAGAGGTACCATCGTCTTTTTTAGCATCTGAAGCTTGTGATACAAACCCAAATGTTTCTAATACTGTCCCAGCTGTTCCGGAGATAGCTCCGTCTTCATCTATAACTGCAATATGCAATTCGTCGTTTGAAACGCCGACTGCAGCTGCTGATGTAGATGTACCTGGTGCAGCATCAAAATTACTAGCATAAGCCCATCCGCTAAACGGTGAACTTCCTGCTGAAACCATTGATACCTTTAAGCTATTACCCAGTACGCCTGGATGTTTAGCTGCCCATAACCCCAAATTTAGCTGACCCGCTCCATAATTATTCGCATAATCTTCATCATTTTTTATCAGCTGTCCTGTACCTTGTGCGGTCGCGTTCTTATGACCGGAAGCTACTCGAACCACTTTTAGTGCATTACCATACTTTAAGAAAGATGCTGCTACTAAGAAGTGTTTAGCTGTGGAATCGTCTGGAGCTCCAAAAGTCGCTGCAAGTTCTTGTTCAGAACCTACTGTTACTATTTGCTCCACTGGACCCCAGTTGAATGCGCCTGCGAATCCACCAATGCTGGTTGATACGGCTGGAACTACATTCGTTGCGTCAATTTCTTTTACCTCGACGCCTGGTGATACTTGAAATGCCATCGCTTTGTCCTCTATTTGAGTTAGTTAATATGTGTCATAATAAGAATATTCAATACATACTTATTTATAACAATTTGTTTTCTAACGAAGCAACTCAACTTCGATAGAATTATATTCTATTATAGGATTTTTATCTGATATACCAATTATATCATGTTCATATTGTATACCGTCTTTAGACCATTTTACAACATCTCCCTCAAACTCCATACTGTCTGCTTGTATTTTATCTTCAAACATTGATTTATATGTATTAGGTTTGAGCCAATAATCCCTATTTTTAAATTTTATTAAGATATTTTTAGCTAGGTTTTCTCCAGTAGCTTTTCTATATCCTTTTGTGCCTGGTGTTGAATTAATCTCAATAAACATTGGTGGTATTTTATTTCTATCTTTAGATGGGAATATATCTACACCTACCCATAATCCATCAACAGCTTTAGCTGCTTTTTCAACATGTTCTATTTCTAAATCAGTTAGCTCTATAGGAGCAGGCTTAGAACCAAGTGATACATTACTTCTAAAGTCTTTTGCTACTACAGGTCTTTTAATTGCTCCATGGAATTTACCACCGATAACATGAGCACGTATATCAAATGTAAAGTCTTTAATCATTTCTTGTAGTAATACACCCATGTTTGGGTCTAGTTTATATAATAACTGTACAGTTGAATGCAATGAACTTTCTGAATCTACTTTAATAACACCAATGCCTAATGAACCTGTAAGTGTTTTAAGAATAACTGGATATTTAGCACCAAGTCTTTCCATAGCAGGTATTGCTTTTTCTGGATGATGAACTAAAACTGTTTTAGGCTGAGCTAGTTCTGCTTCAGCAAGATATAAACTTGTTCTATATTTATCAGATGTTATCTCCATACATGCACGAGTGTTAACACATACAACACCAGCTCTTTCTAACTGAGTTAAAAAGTCTGACCAAGCTTTTCTTTTAGTAACTGGAGCTCTTACAAATACTAGTGTGTTTTCATCTATTCTAAACTTTCTTTCTTTTTTATCAGTCATACCATCGTAGATATACCTTACTCCATCTTCTAAATCAGAATAAGCACCTTGTACATCAACTTTAAATCCCTTTAAACCTACAGAATCTCCTTCTTTTATAAAATCATCTGCAGTAGCTTCTGGGTCATCAGGGTCTTCAGGGTCATCGTACCATAGATATACATACCTATAACTTTTCTCTTCCTCTGTTATTACTGTTTTTTCAGCTGTAAATTCGTTAAAATTTTGCATTTCCTGTCCATTCTTGTTCGAACCAAATGTTTCCATCATCGTCTTTAGTATATTTATCCTTTTCGTAGTTCCCACTCTCAAGAAAACCAAATGGTAACATATCGTCTTGTATTGCAGCCAACCTTTCTCTATATAACATATCTTTCATATCAATATTTGTCAAAGCTTGAAATACATCAGTTGTAGTAAACCAAGCAAAAAGAACTAAGTTCATCATTAAATCGTCATGATTTGGAGCTTGGGCCATGTAACTATTTCCTTTACTTACAAAGGTACTCATTTCAACTATTGTATTAGCATCATTTATTTTAAGCTTACCTTGTTCTATTAAGTCTTTTATGCTTGAACAACCAATACGTTTAACTCTTCGAGTCATAGTAGCACCAAGAGCATTTGCTTTAATACTTGATTCTACAAACATGTTTTCGTATTCTAAATCATAATATAAACCATTACAAACAACTCCACCTTGGTCATTACTTTCAACAACTACATAAGCTTCATTATATGTATTTGCGTACTTGTATATAATATCTGGCAATAGCATTGGAGATATATTGTTATCTCTAAATACTGCAACCTGTTCAAATGGCTGTTCACTTACATCAATTATTGTAAATGTACTATAATCTTGATTTCTGCCTTTAGATACATCAACAGTCATTACATACTCGTGGCCTTCAATTGGCTGTTTATATATGTAAACGTTTTCTTTAAAAAACTCTGGGTCAACACTTACTTGAGCTAATAAATGATTAGCACTAATTAATGTATTGCCTCTTCCATGAAAGGTATTACCAAACTCTTGTTCGAACTGTAACTCAGAAGTATTAGATACAGTAGTTTCTTTCCATTTATCATCTCTTCCTGGAACATCCCACCAATCTACTCTAAACGGTTTAAACTCATTTGTTTTTTGTACTGCACCTTCCCATAGTTTATGGTATATATTACCTATTCCATTTGCTGTAGATGTAATAATAATCTGAGTATCTTTACCAGCAGATACTACAGGATAAGTTGATGTATAAAATTGTGCGTCATTTTCTACAAATGCAAACTCATCAAGGAATAGTAAGTTAATAGATAAACCTCTTATTGAACTACCAGAAGTAGCTGAAGCTATTATCTTACTATTATTACTAAATTCTATACTACCTTTATTTAAAGCCTTACATCCTGGCTGTAAAAAGAATGGTAAATTTTCTAACGCTAGCGTGATACGCGCGAGCATTTCTCTTGCAACTGCTCCTTTATTTGCTAATATTGCAATTGTTTTTTCTGGATGAAACACTGCATACCATAAGAGATATACAACTGAAGATATTGATTTACCACTTTGTCTACATGCTAATACTATACTAAATCTATTATCATTAAAATGTTTAAACATGTTTTCTTGATAAGGATATAAATTAAATGGAACTAATCCTTCGTCTAGATTTATAATTTTAATATATGTCCTAGCAAAATATGCTGGGTCTCTCATACATCTTTGATATTCTAGAATGTCATCTTTTGTAAATTCAGTTTCAACACCATCTCTTTTTACAGACGGATTGCCTAGATAACCAAACTCATTATTCTTTAACTTTTGCATCAATCACATTATCTCTATCTAATAAAAGTCTTTGTAAGTCTGTTGTACTACCTACAAACATATTATTATTCGTCACATTTTTTTGTTTCTCAGTTTCATCAGCTGTTAAATCTTTCTTTTTCTTTTGTAAAGACATAAGCTTTTCAGTAGTATCACCGATATTTTTTATTGTTTGAGCAAGTACTTCAAACGCTCTTGGATGTTCAGATTCTCTTGCTAATTCAGCAAGTACATCCATTGAACGAGTACCAGTATATATTAAGTCTTTATAAGTTTTACGCGAAAACTCATAATCATCTTTAATATCTTTATCTATTTTGATAGGTCTATTTTTAGTAGCTGGCAAATTCTTTTGTAGATTTGCAGCCATCTTTTCTTTTTTATCCATTATCCACCTTCAGTTTTAGTTTCAGTTACTGTAAAACTATCTGCAGTATCTGAACCACCAACAGTAAAGTCCATTTCCTCGAACGTTCTGCTGACATTATCTTTTTCATGGAAGTCTAAATTAACTTCACGTATAATTTTTTGGTCAGCTGTTGGCCCAAAGAATTTCATTTTCATTGTAAAATCTAATTGATAAGTAAGTACTCTTCTTTCAGTAAAGTCTCCCTCGTATTGGTCATCAATACTAATACCGCCAAGTATAACAGAAACATCTTGTTTATAATTAAATCCTTCAACTGGTGTAATGGTAACATTATATTCTGGTTGAAAATACGGCAATATTTGTTCAACAATTTGTAGTCCATCATCTTGATTTTTAGCTAAAATATATAATGACATACCAATATCATAAGAAGTATAATGCTTTATTGTTTTCTTTTTAGTAATATCTGACCCATGTGTTTCCGATATGATATTTCTCTTAGCCATTTTTTGAGTAGTGTCTAATGTAATACCTGTTATATCAAACGCCATTCTTGGTAATTTAATGCCCATCGATGAAGTAGCGCTGCTATCGATACGAGCTAAATATTTTTCTTTAGGACCATAAGCAAGAGGAACTCTTATCTGGTTTATAGTACTGCCATCAGCTTTTTTTCTTACTACTTGAATATTATTAAATAGTGTACCAAATACAGCCACTGATTTTCTCATTGTTGAATGATAGAAATGGTCTCCAAACATTAGTAAGTCTCCGATGGGTCGCCAAATGGATTTGATTCTGAGAAATCAATAAATCCATCTGCATCTATTTCAAATTCTACGTTTTGAGCTTGTTCATCTGTTGACCAAGAGTTGCCTGTGATATCTGTGACATCGCTATATACTTTAGCAATAATACCACTATAAGTTGATGTATCTCCTGTTATTGTTCCGCCTTGAGTAAATGATTTAGCATCTGTTGAACCTGTTGTTCCAATATTAGATACCCATATTTTACTTAATATGTCTGATGATTTAGTTCTTTGTTGAACTTCGCCAAATACAATTACATTAGGTGTGACACTTGAATCTACAGTTTGTCTTACAATTTCACCAACTTCGAAATGTGTTCCACCAGAAATAGTTACATCTATTGGCAATTGATATCCTTCTACAGATACTGTGTCATCTATATCTACAATACCAGTTTCGAAATCTTCGTCATTGTATTCAAACAATGAACACTTCATAGTATAGACTGGTAAGTTTGATAATTGATAAAATGGTTGTTCGTCTTCAACAAAACTAATTTCAAAGAAATTATTTGTCATTGGTAAGAAGATTAAATCTCCTTCCATTGGTCTTGGATTTTCTACATTAGCAGAAAAAGTACCAACTTTATCATCCCATCTTCTACGCGATACTATAAATGTAGCTTCATCTTTTATATCTAAGCCAAACTTACTATATAAATCACCAGCACCATCAAAGCCTTCTGGATTATCAATATACATTTCCATAAGGTAAGCATCATCAAATGTTGACGCAGGGTCATCATTTAAAACACTGTCTCTATTTACTATTGTACGTGGAATGTAATAAACATCTTGTCCATATATTCCTAAGGATTCTATTATCAGGTCTTCATATAAGTGTTGTTCACTTTTGACGGCCTGAGAAAAGTATACGTTTCTCGGCATGGTTTATCCTGTCATGAAGTCGACTGGCTGTTCCCAGTTCAATCTAGCTTCTTCCTCTAATCTTGTAATTTCTTCGTTTGCATCATCAAATATTTGACGTCCATTAAATGTTACGCCACCTGGCATTACCATACCCTCGAACTTGATTAAGTTTGTACCCCATTGTCTTTTGATTAATGCTGTTGCATATCTTTTTAAGAAATAATCATTATATACATCTGTATATGTATCAGGGTCTATTACTCTATAGCATTCAATAACAATATAATCATCAACTTCAACTTCATTATCCCAATCCATATCAATACGTAATTGGTTTTTATGTCTTTCAAAGTTAATATGTTTTTCGTCTGAATCTATAACTTGGTCTAAAAGCGATAAAAACTGTTGTGACATTACATAATCAGTAAGACTACCCATGAATCCAACTGAATGTATATCATTTAAATGAATTTGATATCTTATATCAAACATATCAGTTGATGATACTGTATCTCTTATAGGCATAACTCTTATAACATCTCTTACTAAATCATTTAAAGTAATGTATCCGTTTTCGATATCACCCTTTGCAATAGATGCTATCACAGCTGTTGCACCTGATGATTCACCAGTTATTGTTTCAGTACTAAATGGCGTGTTTGAATCTTTTAAAGCGCTGTATGTAATCTTATTTCCAGTTGCTGTTTTAATTGTAGCAATTGCTCCAGAATTTGAACCAGTAATCTTTTCTCCTACTGAGAAATTACCAGCAACTGCACCTGTTAATGTTAATTCTGAATTAGTTACTTTATGCTTTAAATGCATTTTTTCAATAGAATCAGCATGGTAAAATTGATAGAATTGAAGAGCTTCGTCTACTCTATCATCTATTTGGTCATCATCAACATTGATTTCTATTACAGGCGCGCCCAAACTTCTTAAGCAGTAATCTATAAATGTAGTTTTTGAATTTGGTTTTGCCATTATTTATTCCTATTATAATCTATTTATAAGAGTTTATCCTTCCAATTTAGTCTCCAGCTGAAGGAGCATCGGCCGAGGTTAACTTTGTAATTAAGCCTAAGTCAAGAGCTTGTGTAATTTGAGCATCTCTTCCTGTTGCCAGTGTTAAGCTGTTTACATTACAATGCTCTACTAATCTTGGTAACATATCAGCGTATAATCTATCTGCTGTTGCTTGGCCAAAATTAGTTAACCACTCGTCTATATCCAGTGCGTGACATTCAAGAAGTTTTACTTCTGAATCTGTGTATGTTATTGTATAATCTGCCATCTTTTTTTTCTCCTATGATAGTAATTGTACGTGAAAATATCTATATTGTTCGTAACTTTCGTTACTGTTTCCATGCGCGTAACAGGCTGGCGTAATATAATCGCCCATGGATAAATTTACTATATACGTTTGGGCTGGTCCGTTATAATAAGGAGTAGACCCAGTATCAGAATAACCATGAATCAGATACGGAAAAGAACCACCGAAATTCGAAGCACTCGAAGTACCATTTATAAAAAATCCAACATGAAGATATCCAGCACCTAGAGTTTTACTACCATTCCATCTTCCATAAACACTTTGTGTTACGAGATACCTACCACTACACGGCGCTGTAAATCTTTTATTAGTATTATTCCAAGAGCCACTATTATATATTACATGTGGTGTTTGTATAAAGTTATTCCAAGAAGCTCCAGTCAGACTTAGCCACGCTCCAGTACCTCTTATAGAACAACCCGGTTGGCCATCTACTCTTAAACTTCCTTTCATTGAAACATCTTTAGAAAAAGCATGACCGACTCTTCCAGTCTTTCCAGACCATTCGTCAGCCTGCATTTCTAAAAACGCAAGTGTTGTTCCACTTCTGCTATTATTAACAGCAGGTGTCATTGGTGTTATAGAACATGACTCTTCTCGTGATTTCATGCCAACTCTTAAAGTGCCCTGTGTTCCAGTTGCTGCACCAAATTTTACTTGAAAATATCCAGTTGCTCCTGAACCACCAGGTGTAATAATCCTAGCTTCTTTGATATAAAAACTATTATGAGCAGTGCTTCTTGTAAGTGTGAGTTGTGTGTCCCAACCATAAAAATAAGAAGTACCATAGTGAGAAGCAAGTTCAAATTCCATCATACCATGATGTGAACTTGAAGGTGAATACACTCCATCCCACCAGAAAAATATTGTACCAACATTTCTTCCATAAGGAATTGATGCAATATCAACCCAATCATTTGCAGCTGCTCCTAATCCATTTGATTGAGTAGACCCTGCGCCTGTTGTAGTCCCATATTGTAAGGTACCAACTTCTGTTCTATAATCATCATGCACATTTAATAATACACTTCCACTTCCATCTCTAACTTGAAATACTCTAGATGCGCTATTATTATCTTCATCAATTTCCATTATAATTGATTCTTTTGCAGTTATTGATTGACCATCAGCTCTTTGAAAATGTATACCATCTAAGTCAAATTTTAAAGTGTTTTGACCACTAGTAGTAAAGTCAATATAGTTAGCATCTCTTATACCAATCGCATTAGCAAGAGCTGAGTTATCTCCTAAGTATAGTCCTGCTGTTCCACCCATTGCGTACATGTACCCGTTTGAACTTCCTAAAAGACTATTGTTTAATCCAGAGAAAGCACTAACAGGATTAAATGTTAAATGACCTGTAGTATTAATGGTCGCTTTAGTAACTCTGCTAGTATCAGTTTTGAAACCCATAGTACCTGATGAAACTAAATTTAAAACATCTGAACTGTGTGAGTAAGCAACCTGACCTCGATATGCAGCATTTCCTGAAGTTCCATCTGCAAACAGTAAGTACCCTGTAGTATTATCGGCTGTAACCACTGTAATACCGCCTTCACCGCTTGCTTGTTTAACGACTAGATTATTACTCCCACCGAAGTATGAGCCTGGAGCAGTTGTTCCAATTCCAACATTGCCTGATGAATCAATAAGCATTCTAAGTGAGGGATTTCCTGAAGCAGAAGTACCAAAAAGCATACGCTTACTGCTCTCTGCTGCTATACACATATCACCTACTGCTGAACCACCTATATGATAATTTGCGCCACCTGCTCTACCGATTGCAGAACTACTACCAAAAGCGCCAGTTGGACCAAAAGCTTGAGCGGCGTTAGTGCTGTTATGAGTTAACCATTGTGCTACTTGTACAACGCCTGAAGTCACTTGTAAGCCATGTGACATTACAAATCTATCATTTGAGGCTGACCAATTAAGTGTTGCATCGGTTGAACTATTTACAGCATCTTGAATTGTAATACCAGCACCATCTGCATTAGATGAAGTATCACTGGAAGCATGATAGTTAAGTGTTATGTTTTTATCTGTGACATTTAAATTTGTTGTATCTAATTCGGTAGTCGTTCCACTTACTGTGAGATTACCTGATACTGCAAGGTTACCAGTTACTGATGCACCAGTAGCTGATGTTTCAAATTTCTTTTGATTATTATGATATAAATCTACTGAACCGTCTGAAGTTGCAACAATCATTAAATCTTCATTAGTGTAATCTTGAAGTTTAAGATTATTTGCTCTAATTCTTAATTCACCAGTAGTATTATGAATAACACCATTTCCTCCAGTATGGAAAAGTGCTAAATCATTATCAGTACCTAAATTTACTCGTACACTATCTCCTAGGTCTACACCTGATAACATATTTGCTGGTATTTTTGTTAGTGCCATAATTTATCCTTCTAATGTAGCTATTCTAGATTGTAAATCTTCTATTGCTGCTTGTTGTTCTTGTATGACTTTGACTGCATGTGCTAATATTCCTGTTGAATTTACTGCTTTGCCTTTAGAGCCTTCATCACGCTTAGATGGGTCTCCTTCTTCACCTTTTACTTCTGCTCTCCAATCTTCTCCTATTACATCATTTGGTAAATGTTCTTCTACTTCTTGTGCTATAAATCCAGACCTTTTCTCATCATCTAGCTTCCATTTAAATGATACAGGATTTAATGCTTTTATTGCTGTCAAACTGTCTGAAGCGTTCAAAGAAACTATGTCTTTTTTCAATGCTATATCGGATGTATCATTAAAATCTCCACTAACAACGCCATTTGATGCTATGTCTACCGCATTGAGCGCATGCGTATCGCCATAAGCTCCTCTTATATATAATCTCATTCCACCATTTGGAGGATTACCAGTTCCGTAACCAGCAGCGCCAGTAGCAAATATTGAAGCGCATACCCATTCATTACTATTATGTTTAGAGTAAAAATTAATTTCTCCAGCATATGCTCCAGATGATTTACTGTATAAGTTTATTCTTGGAGTATAGTCATTCGCTGTGTCTGAGGTGATGTCAAAATCTCTACCATCGTTATGTATAGACATCATTTTCGTATAACTCGACAAATTAGTGCCAGAATGTACCTGAAAATCATTCCCTGTTGTCACGCCATATGTAAAATCGAGTGTATCGGTTGTAGGGTTTGCAATTGCAGAAAAAGCGTTATTACCGTATCGCCATAAAAGACTTCCACCATGAGTACCAGAGTCTTCTGCCATTAGTTGAATTGCAGGTTCAGTTGCTTCTACACTGATAGCAGAACCGTCATAAATATAAGTATGAGATATTCCAGATTGAGCAGAACCATCTCTTACATGTAATTTTCCTAAAGGAGAACTTACTCCAATTCCAACATAACCATTGTTACCTGCATTACCGCCTTTAATTTTTATAGCGGTTTGGAAATTTCCACTCGTGTCTTTGTTTCGGAAATTAATATCGCTATAGTTAGTACCATTTCCAGTAAAATTGTTATCAATATATAATTGAGCGTCTCCAGTATGATATTCAAAACTACCATATAGAGTAGCATGGTCTTGATATTTAGCTTGAAATCCAATTACCTGACTATCAGCTGTAGATTCGGCTGTAATCTTAGCATTGGCTGCTCGTACACTTAAAGGATGCCCTGGAGCCGTTGTTCCAATACCAACCTTACCATTTGTATTTACATGTAAATCTGCTCCACTACCTCCACAATTTATGTTTAAAGAACCTGCACATAGTAAACTTGTTGTATTATCTGCTGGGTTATCATAAAGGCTCATTCCAACAG